>Ga0228711_1001673_pt1 | contig 33073 bp, 21 predicted proteins | sample MedpolnodulmetaG_2_FD_177996 | JGI IMG/M metagenome (GOLD analysis project Ga0228711, IMG submission 177996) | Root nodule microbial communities from Medicago polymorpha collected in Santa Monica, California, United States - brown nodules | ecosystem: Host-associated > Plants > Roots > Nodule... | reverse complement strand
AAAAAAAAAACACCTTTTACTTTTTTACTTGTTTCCTTTTTCTTATTCCTATTTATGGTTTTTTTTGTTCTCATTTTTTTTTAGGTGTTATATGTTAAGCCTCTCATTTTCGAGAGAAAAAAACCTTGATAATCTAGAATTTAGTTCAAGATATGTAAAATCTAATCAAGAATTATTTCATCTATAAATCAAACTCATGTTCTTTTGAACAATTTGTTTTTTATAAAACTTTTTTTTTTAAATAATCTTTGATGAAACTTATTAACCATTTAAATTCATCGGTTTATTATTATTTTTTCATTCATAAATTTCTTTTGCAATTTATTGGTCCCAAATTTTATGTTGGGCATTAAATATTTAGGCAAAAAGTATTAGGTTACTCCTTTATGTCAATATAGATTATTAGTATTACTCCTATTTATAACTTTTTTTCTCGATCTTTTTCATTCATAGACTAGGTAAATTTTATGATGGGCATTAAAAAATTTAGGCAAAATTGACTAGATTACGCTTTATGTCAATTTAGATTATTAGCATTACCCCTTATGATCTTTTTTTCACAATCTTTTTCATTCATAGACTCCCTTTTCAGATATATGGGTGCCAAATTTTATGACGGGCATTAAAAATTTAGGCAAAAATTACTAGGTCACTCTTTTATGTCAATTTAGGTTATTAGGTACCACTCCTATTTTATAATTTTTTCTCAATCTTTTTTCATTTATAGACTTCACTTTTCAGATTTATAGGTCGTAAATTTTATGATGGGCAGTAAAAAATTTAGGCAAATTGACCAGGTTACATTTTTATGTCAATTTATATGGCTAATTTTTTGGAAAAAAGAAAAACTTGTGACAAATTATAGTCACTTTACAATGTTATTGAAAAATTTATGTTGTTTTCTTACACTACTAGAAAAAGCAAAATTAGCGAGGGAAATTAGTGACGGAAAAAATAAAATTCCTCACAAATTTCTTGACCGCAAAATTTAGTGACGAAATTAGAGAGGGATTTCACCTTTTCCCTCACTAAATATCCCTCACTAATTTTTGTTTTTTTAGTAGTGTTACTATAATCTTTTCGTTACAAAATATTAAAAAAATGAGTCAAATAAATTGATGTATTCGGTTTAAAATTTGATTCAAAAAATATTGAGACATGCCACCTTTATGTTTGGTACTGATAGGTGGTGGTCGAGCCCTTTTCAATGTCTGAGCATTGGCTAATGGTTTCTGTTTTTGCAAATCCAGACTGACACCGTGTATCTTTAGGAGTCTCTGTGGCACGTCTTGTTCTACTGAGATTCTTGTTTTGTGTTAATATATATCTCATTTTTTATTGTTAAAAAAAAATTGATTCAAATACATTAATTTTCTTTAGCTCACTTTTGTTTATATTTTATTATGGATTACGTTTTGTTATTTATTACTCTTTTATGCCAATTTTTATTTTACTTTATGATATTCTTAACTAAAAATATTTTGTAAAATCATTCAATATTTCTCTTTTCTATAAATAATTTAATTTAATTTTAGAATATATGTGAAAGTACAATAAAATATGAACGGATTATTGCTTAAGAATAGTATTCATATTTTGTCAAACACAACTGTATAGTAAGAAAAATACTTAAGCCATCAAAAACAATTTGGAAAAAAAGAGAGTACGAAAATAATAAAAAGTAGGCAAAATAACTTCAAGGATCCTTTATTTTATTTATTTGTAACATATGCGTCATTTAATTTTTTTTGTCTCATTTAAATCTTTTATCTCTTAAAATGTTTGCAAGTTAGTCCTTTTTTTTATTTTCATTAAAAAAAACATTGACAAGGCTGGCCACAAATAATTATTAGGGTTAATGTTTCTAGGTTTTGATTTGAGACACTAAAATTTGATGTTTTGGTTTGCATTTTATAGGTTTGATGAAAAATATGATGATGAAGAAGATGATCAACATATGAAGAAGAAGATGAATATTTGTTTTTTTCTATATTTTTCAATGATAAAAATTATTTATAATAAAAACTATTACTCATGTGCGGCAAACCGTCTCGACGTTTTTCTTTTAATAAAATGAAAAAAGCACTAATATTTACACGTTTTAACATATAAAAGATTTGAACGAGACAAATAAATACGATAAATGATTCAATTATTATAAATTAATAAGATAAAAGATTTGAACATAACATAAAAAGATAAAAAATTTAACTATTATAAATAGTAACGGCTTCGGTGTTGGTTAATGGGTGTCCTATAGATGAATTTCCTATGGAAAGGGGTCTGCGTCAAGGTGACCCTCTTTCTCCGTTCCTATTTCTGTTGGAGGCAGAAGGTTTTAATGTTCTTATGTTGTCATTTATGGAGGAGGATTTGTTCCATGGTTATGAGGTGGGGCGTGATAATTCCATGCGGCTGTCACATTTACAGTTTGTTGATGATACGTTGATTATTGGACAAAAGAGTTGGTTGAATGTGCGCTCAATTCGGGCTGTGTTGTTGATTTTAGAACAAATGTCTGGGCTGAAGGTTAATTTTCACAAAAGTATGCTTACGGGAATTAACGTTTCAGAATCTTGGTTGTCAGAGGCTGCTAGGGTCTTACACTGTCGAGTCGGTGCCTTTCTGTTTTTGTACCTGGGGTTGCCAATAGGTGGGGATCCGCGGAAGTTAGATTTTGGAGATCGGTTTTGACCTGCATCATTTCTCGATTGTCGAATTGGAAAAGCAAATTTCTTTTGTTTGGTGGTCGACTGATTCTTCTGAAATCTGTCCTGTCATCCATTCCAGTTTACTTTCTTTCCTTCTTCAAGGCTCCCACAAGTATAATTTCTTCTATCGAATCTTTATTTAAATTTTTTTTTTGGGGGGGGTGGAGAGGATATTAGAAAAATTGCTTGGGTGAATTGGAATTTTGTTTGTTTAACGAAGAAGGAGGGAGGATTAGGCGTTAGGAGGTTGAGGGAATTTAATGTTGCTTTACTCGGGAAGTGGTGCTGGTGTATGTTACTGGATAAGGAAGGGTTATGGTATCGAGTCTTAAAGGCTAGGTACGGGGAGGATGGAGGGCGGTTGAAGGAGGGAGGAGGGATAGTTCAATGTGGTGGAGGATGTTGTCTGGTATTTGTAGCGGTGTCAGATTGGGGGAGGGGAGCTGGTTTGAGGAGAATACCCGTAGAGTGGAAGGTGGAGGCAGTAGCACTTATTTTTGGCTTGACAAATGGGTGGGGGGCGCTCCTTGAAGTGTGCGTTTTCCTCGCTTATTTGCTTTGGCTGAAAACAAAGGGGTGACAGTGAGGGAGATGGCTAGGAGAGGGTGGATAGATGGAGGGGACGCTTGGATGTGGCGGAGGCGTTTACTGGCGTGGGAAGAAGAGTTGGCTACGGAGTTTTCTTCCCTCGTGTCTCCTATTGTTTTGCAGGATCATGTTCTTGACAGGTGGCGTTGGATTCTTGATCCTATTAACGGTTACTCCGTTAAGGGAACTTATGAGTTTCTAACGCTTTATGACACATCTCGGAAGCGTGGTATTTATGATGCAGCGTGGCTGAAGTAGGTTCCATTATAAGTTTCTATATTTGTTTGGCGGCTTCTACGCAATAGACTTCCCACCAAAGACAATCTTGTTCGTAGGAGGGTTCTTCATCATGACGACATTTATTGCATAGGTAGCTGTGGTGTCCCAGAATCGGCATGTCACCTCCTTTTCCAGTGCACCATTTTTGGCGCTGTATGGCACAAGGTTTATCAGTGACTCGGTATTTCTTTCATCTCTCCAGACTCTGTCTCTGATCATCTTCACCAGTTTGGTCACATGGCAGGGTTACCGCGTTATACACACTCTTTTTTCAAAGTTATCTGGCATGCTTGCGTGTGGAGTGTTTGGAAGGAAAGAAACAACAGGATTTTCAAAGACAAAGCAGAAGATTTGGCACAACTTTTAGATAGAGTGAAGTTTGTGTCTTTTTCTTGGTTAAAGGCTAATAGGTTAACTTCAACTTTCAGTTATAATGATTGGTGGCGGCACCCTTTAATTTGTATGAGTGTTATGGAGTAGTGTTTGTTTTCTTCTTTTTTGTGTTGGCTTTGTCTGACAATATACAACTAGATTTTGTATTCTTTTGAGGAGTGATTCTCTTTGCACACCTTGTGCGAGATGAGTTGCTCTTAGTGATTATTAATCTCATTTTAGCTTCTTAAAAAAAACTATTATAAATAAATAATATAAAATCTCCTTGAAATAAATTTGCCTAAAAAACATGAGAAAGTTGTTTTTGTTTTTTTTAACAAACAGTATGAGAAAGTTATATAAACATCATTTCTCCATGGAATAATACTGTGAAGTCATTTTGAAGTTAACAGCTTCTTACCTGTCACCTCAATTTCTTGCAATGACCTGTTATCTTTTGTTTTTTTGCTAATTTTTGATAAACTTTTTTATTAATATTTAAAATGAACACACTCTCAAAAGTAAGCTTGCTTTTGAGGACAATAGAAAAATATTCCTTAAAAACACAAATAAATAAGTATACGAATTATATAATTGCAAGTAGCACAAGTATTTTATTACTAATAATAAAGATTTTTGTAAAAAGAATATACTATTGGCCTAACATTTGTTTTTGGTCTTATTGAACTCCTTTTTTCTTTTTTCACAAAATTATTTTTTGGTCTAATTGACCTAATTTTTTCTTGGCTTAATAGCAGTTTTAATCCTTCAACTTTTTCAAAGTTGCGATTTTGTCCTCCTAAGAAAAAAAACTACAAAACCGCCCCCTAAGTTTTGCATCTGTGATAGTTTTGGCCTCCAAGGCAAAAAAAAAAAAACATGTGCCACCTCATTTAGGGTGCCACGTCAGCGTTGACCGAGTCAAAATTGGCATTGGGGGCTAAAACTGTCACATGTGCAAAACTTAAGGGGCGGTTTTGTAGTTTTTTTTAGGGAGCAAAAATCCAACTTTGAGAAAGTTAGGGGGTTAAAACTGCTATTAAGCCATTTTTTTATTGTGTATCACAATTTATAAAATCTGATCATATCAGTGTCCTAATCTTATTTGATACACTATCAAACATTAAATGTATATAACTCTCTTAATCCGTATCTGAAACTTGGATTATCTAACTCATTTCGCTAACTCGAATCTCTCTATTTTCTTTTTTTTTTTCTTCATAAATCGCATTCTTACGGACCACACCTACTTTTTGGTTAGTTTTGAAAGGAAAAAAGAAAAATAAACAGTCTGCATCATGATCAACTAAAATTTGATGCTTTCAAACGTAACGGCTGCAAAGTACACTTGGCCAGCCTACCACATGCAGCTTACACTATAAATAAGTCATTTCACTAATTTTATGACTTCAAAAACAATACAACTTTTCATTCTCATTTTTCTCTCAAACTTTAAAATATCTCTCCTCAATTTCTTATTTTGTTTCATATTTAAATTTCATTGTCACAAGGATATTTGTACCAACATCAGCTTGAGTAATTTTCTGGTTAGAGACCTCAGTTCTATAACCAGTCTTCTCTGGCACAACAGAAAAAGAAATATTCAAGGTTTGTTTTCTTGTTTCATTTTATTTCTTTTTGTTGTTTTATTAACATTAGAAATTTAGAATGTTAGTAGCCAAAAATAAACATTAATTAGAATTTTCATATAGTTATTTTAATCCAAACTTGAAGTAGGCAAATAGGTTTTGTATATTGTATATTCAAAGATTCATGATAGATTTGATTTTCATGTCTAAAATGATGGGGCCCTTCTTATCTTCATGTAAATTCATGACCATAAGAAATATATTGATATCTATGGTATAAATGTGCATTTATGGCTTTCACAAAAAATTAATAAATATTGTCTATTTTTCTGGAGATAATTTTAAGAAATGAAAATTTCACATCTTTGAAGTCATCTTTGTTTTTTATTAGTTTTCTTCTTATAAACTATTTCGGTGTCTCTGAACTCACCAACCGAACTAACTACGTGAGTATTTTTCATGTTTTAGCTAGTAATAGCATATGAAGTACGAATAGGGACACGGACACTGACACGCTGACACAGCTAATAATTTGAAGGAAAAAAAACACATTATTCATTGTAATTACAAGTGTCGGTGTCGTGTCGGTGTCGGACACGACACGTGTCCGACACCAGAACACGCCTAATCCGAGGAGTGTTCGTGCTTCATAGGTTATAGCTAACATGAATCTTTCATGAAATGTTAACATGATTCATAGTTTATGAAAAATATATTTCATACTGATTTTGACTATCTTTGTGTTTAGCAATGCCCTTTAAATTTTCTTCCAAAGGAAGTGCATGCTAAACTCAGGACATTGTTTTTATTTCTATCCAAGAGAGAAAATATTTTGAAGAAAGTTGATGAATATTATTTAAAGCTTGGTCATTGCTGTAAAGTTGATGGATATAGTTTTGTATGTAAAAGATTATTATAAGATTTTTTTTTTAAGAAAATGTTAGTGATTAGTTTTCTTGTTAGCAGAGATCGAATGCTAGACCTCTGCATAGAACTTCTTTGACGTTCCAACTCATACGACAGAGTTACACATTCGAGGACGATTATTTTCGGTTTGTAACCATATATATGCAAGATTATTGGTCAACACATCTAATCTTCCTTTATGGATCTGGATTTTGCAACCCTTTTAATCATTAATAAAAAAATTAATATAAACTATTTATATGTTTTTCAGGTGTAGCATCATGGAAAATCACATAACACTTGAAATCACAGAACAAGCTTCTCCAGAAATTCCATCACTAATTAAGTATATATCAACAAATGAACTTGATGGTTTTGATGCATTTGAATCTCAATTACCCAGCCCAACTTCCAAAGTAAGGCTCTTTCTTAAGTAGTTTTTATTGCTTATGACAGATTTTAGAATCTTTTACATTTGGAGACTGTCTTCAGCTTATTTCTATAAGTTTTTCTGAATGACTTATGAAAAAAGTTTGCAACTTATTAAAAAATGGGTTAATAGTGTTTTACCCCCTTGTAATATAGGTCATTTTCGGGTTTGTCCTCTGTAAAAAAGAAAATTGGATTCGGTCCTTGTAAGATAATTTATTTTTTGGTTTTGGACCTTCATGGTAAATTTCACCCCTGTAATTTGAGAAAATTTCAGTTTACCCCCTGTAATTTGAGCAAATTTTTGTTTACCCCTTGGTAATTTGAGTAAATTTCGGTTTACCCCTTGGTAATTTGAGTAAATTTCGGTTTACCCCTTGGTAATTTGAGTAAATTTTGGTTTACCCCCTTACACATCATCGATTTTGTACAGTCAGATGGCCTAGGGGTATTCTGAAATAATTTATTTTTACAACGACCGATCCAAAAAATAAATTTACATGGGGCAAACCCAGAAATGACATCTATTATAGGGGTAAAGCACTATTAACCCATAAAAAATTATTTGACTTTATTTTATCAGTTGTTATAGAAATAAGGTCAGTTTGGATATATTGACTTATTTTAGCTTATCTACTAACATAAGCATTTGTGTTTGGCACCCACTTGGATTGACCTGGTGGTAGTGTTGGTTTGGGACCTTAAAATGTACTCCTTTTAAGTTCTCAGGTTCGATTCTATTTGGTGCCTAAAAAAACACTTGTGTTCTGTAGAGCTGATGAAAACAACTTATGTCAAATCCATATGTTGTTTTTAGCTTATTTCCATAAGCTCTCCAAAATATCTTATGAAAACAATTTATGAAAAGTCCATAACTTGTTTCCAGCGGTTTTTTCCATGAAATATTTAGAATAGTTAACGAAAACAACTTATAGCTTGTATGAAAATAACTATGACATGTCCATAAGTTGACTTCAGGGTTTATTTCCATAAGATCTTTGTAATAGTTTAACTAAAAACAACTTATAGCTTATATGAAAATAATTTAACTTTATTTTATCTTTTCTTTTAAATATAGCTTATATTAAAATTACAAACATTGACACCACACACGACACAAACAAAGAAATATTGGCACCGATATTAATTTAAGATAATGTCATAATTCAATGTAATCACATGTGTTGGTCGTATCGTGTCAGTATCAGACGTGATACATATCCTATACTGGGACACGTCTAACCCGAGGATTATATGTGCTTATCTCTTTATCCAAACAAGACTTTATGACATAACTAAAATCTAACTTTTTTCATGTTTGTTCAATAGGAAACTGAGGAAGCATCACCTACATGCCAACAAGATGAACCATTAGTCATCAATCATCAAAGAAAGCCTTCAATTTCTATAAGCATGCCACTTTGTTATGAAGAAACTCAACTTCAACCACAAAATCACAACAGCAATGACAAGAAAGTTTTCTTTAGTGGAGAAACTGTTATTATCAAAGATGATTTTCCATCAGGAATTGCAATGTCTGAGCCTCCAAGACAATCAAAATTTAAGTCTCAACCAATGCCAAAAGGAGTTGCTTACCAAGATGGTCCTCAAACTCAGAAGGCTAATAATCATAATCATAATCAACCTGGAATCAAGATGTTTAGAGATAAAACATTTGACTCGTTTAAAACATGGTCGGGTGGACTCGAAAGACAATTATCAATTCTACGTGGAAAAGAACCGATTGAAAATGCACAAGATGGTAAGAACACTCCAAGAAGCTTTGATAGGCCTTTACCAGTTGATAGGTATTTTGATGCATTGGAAGGTCCAGAATTAGAAACTCTTAAGTCATCAGAAGAGATAATGCTACCTCAGGACAAACAATGGCCGTTTCTTCTCCGGTTCCCCGTTTCATCGTTCGGTATATGCCTCGGAGTAAGCAGCCAAGCAATTCTTTGGAAAACACTAGCCACATCACCTTCAACCGAATTTCTTCACATAAGTCCCAAAGTAAACTTAATCTTATGGTACATCTCCACGGTACTTATAGCTACCGTTTTCGCTGTCTATATTCTCAAACTCATTCTCTACTTTGAAGCAGTTCGTCGTGAGTACTACCATCCGATCCGTGTTAACTTTTTCTTTGCACCATGGATAGCTCTCTTGTTTTTAGCACTCGGCGTTCCTCCATCCGTTACCAAAAACCTACATCAATCACTATGGTATATTCTAATGGTACCGATATTTTTTCTCGAGCTTAAGATTTACGGACAATGGATGTCTGGTGGACAAAGGCGGCTTTCAAAGGTGGCGAACCCTTCGAATCATTTATCGATTGTTGGAAATTTTGTCGGAGCATTACTTGGTGCATCAATGGGACTAGTAGAAGGACCTATTTTCTTCTTTGCTGTTGGACTTGCTCATTACATTGTGTTATTTGTGACACTTTATCAAAGACTTCCAACTAATGAGACACTACCTAAAGAGCTACATCCAGTGTTCTTTCTCTTTGTTGCAGCACCTAGTGTTGCTTCAATGGCTTGGGCTAAGATGCAAGGTTCCTTTGATTATGGATCAAGAATTGCTTACTTCATTGCCTTGTTCCTTTATTTTTCCTTGGTAAGTTTTATTGTCACACTTTTACTTGAAATATGCATAATTAGTTATCATTGAGTAAAGACCTGTTTAGTTTATAATTTTGTAGGGGCAATTAAGTCATTGAAATACTAAAATAATATTAAAAAAAATGGTTTTACTTTTATTATGGTTTCTTCAAAGTAATTTCAGAGCCTAAATTGACCAACCTAAATAAGACTATAAATTCATGGACTAAAATGAACCATCAATTAAACAAAACTCTCCTATCAATAGATTTTTGGGGGTGATTTCAAGTCCGAAATCGATCGATCCAAAAACACTAATATGATTAATATTTTAAAAATTAAATTTTAAGGATCAAATTACCTGACCTGGAAAATTTCCAGAGATTAAATCAATGCTTCATTCTTAACATGATGATATTCACTCCTACTTTTATATTCAATATAAAACTAGACCTTACATAAATGTCTCATTTAATCTAAGAATTTTCATTTTTTATGAAATTGATGAAATTTACTCACTAGTTTTATATGTATTTACAGGCTGTAAGGATCAATTTCTTCAGAGGATTCAAGTAAGTTACATTATATCTTCCTTATTTTTTATATTGTTTAATTAATTTTCTTCTACTATTGAATTTTCTTTCATAAATTAATTTTTTATGTTAATTTTACAGATTTTCTCTTGCATGGTGGGCCTATACTTTTCCAATGACAGGTGCAGCAATTGCAACAATAAGATACTCAAATCAAGTACCAAATATTGTCACTAAATCATTGTGTGTTGCATTGGCTCTAATCTCAACATTCACAGTTATGGCACTTCTTGTATCAACAATATTGCATGCATTTGTCTTCAGAGACCTCTTCCCTAATGACATTGGTATTGCCATAAGTGATAGAAAAAGAAAGTCACATAAAAAGTGGTTAGGGTTTAGATATGGAAGCCAGGACTCTAAAGAGATTGAAAATTACTTGAAGTTTGTGAACACTGATGATAGTAGTTTGGAAGATTCTACCACACAACCGTCCTCGAGCGGCACTGATCAGAATTCGCCAAAATAAGGATATTTGGTTGCAGGGTTCTAAGTAAGGGTCTGAGACGATCCAGGCTATGAGAACAATGTTTTTGATGTCTCAACGTTTGATCTCAATTCTCTTTGATATCAACGATCATGATGTGACTGTGAATATTTAATAAAGGGTCCACAACAATCTAAGCTACGACATCAATGTTTTTTATGTCTTAGCATTTGATCTTAATTCTCTATGGTATCAAGGATCGTGAAGTGACCACGGACGTTAGCGTGATTTAAAACCTTGTTTGTTTGTTTGGTGAATGGTCTTTTTGAAGAAAAGAAAATTATTATGAGTGTATTTGCATGTAATAATATTATGTAGTAAAACATGTGAGGAACAAAAGTGGGAGAGTGGTTTTAATGTTCCAATGACCATGTGTGGTGGTAGAGTATGAAGGTTTGTGTAGGATGAGTAGATTTTTGTAGAAACAGTTCCTACCTACTTTGTAAAATAAGTGAGGTGTTGATTATATTTAAGTAAATTGTTATCATTGAGGCCAAAGAAATATGTAGTAGTTGGTGTCCGTTGCATACCCAACTAGATCTATAATTAACTTTCACACAAAACCAAAAAAAAATTTCCTTTGCATTGTATGTTTGGGATAAATATTGAAATATATTTTCGTAAACCTGGAAATAACAATGTAATTTTTAAATTAAGGAGCCAATTAAGATGCTTGTAATTATAACTTTTTGTAGTAATGTTAATCTAATACTTTGTTTAAAGACAATCTTATTTTTTTTAAGTGAATAATGAATTTAAGAGTTGGATTATTTCAAGAAAGTTGAGTACCTCATACTTATCAAAGATGAGATTATCATCAGTCTTTTGTATTAGTCTTTTATAGTGTTAGACCCTAAGAGTTTTGCTTTTTAAAAAATAGACCAGACCGAGCATCTTGTTGTCTTAGGGTGTCTTTGCTTTAATTGTTGTTTGTCTTGTTGGCTAAGTGTAGCCTTTAGTCCACCGGCACTCTTGGTGTATCAAAACTTTTGTGCGGTGTTTTGTTGAACTTGCAAGTAAATGATTTTTTGGGTTCTCTGCAACCCTTCATAGGTGGGTATAGAGTTTGCTCAATTTGATGCTGAGTTCGTATATTTATTAATAAAATTTTAATTATCAACAAAAAGGTACTCAATCCATAGAGAATTTTAAACATTGATAAACTAAGGTTTTTAAACTCTTTTAAGACAAGAAAATGGATTATTATATCAATCCGAAAATACATAAGTTGAATACAAAAGTTAAATTTTGTTTGTATTATTTGCTCAACCAGGATAACTTATTGTTTATATTTAAATCAGAACTTTGTTGGAGGAATCTAAATAGTTTCAACACTTTGTTGTCAACTCTAGGCATGTTGTATACTACCAGTATGGGTGGACATCGGTTTAGATCCAAACCCTCAATCCGAGCCAATCTCCGGGTGAAGAACAACAACCACCATTTTAACCCGAACCAAATGTGTAAACTTGTATCGAGTTGATCGGGTAAATTCAGGTTGACCAGTAATTACACACCCCTGTTGGATACAATTGTAGTTAGTTGGTAGATTCAAATCTACCAGTATGATGTAATGACCGTTGGGAACCTAAACACCATATTTGATGTTCATTTTGGCCTACACCACATTGATTCGTAACATAAAGGCAACATCTTTTCCCACTGCAATTATTTTCTCGCGCACCTTATGTAGTTCGGATTATAGAATCCAAACGGCAAAAAAAACCATAAAACCCTACAAAACAGTTAAACATTTTGGATTTTACGAATAGGATGCTCGACAAACTTATAGGGTGCAAAAAGTAACACCTTATACAAATTGATAGATAATAATGGGTTATTCTTAAAAGTATTACTTAAAATTCTAGTGAATATAATTTGAGAAATGCTATGGACACTCTCTTGTTAACACTCTCTTTAACACTCACTCTCTTATTCGATAAAACCAATGTATGACCCACAACTTTAAGTGGAACTCATTTCCAAAGTGTAAAACCCACCATGGTTTAAGCCAATTAGAAAATGAGTGTTGAAGAGAGTGTTGAAAAGAGAGCGTCGTTAACACTACTCATATAATTTATATTCACTTAAAATCAAGATTTAGTAGTCTATTAAGTGTTTAAATTGAAATAAAAACAAGTGATTAATTAATATGAAAAGAATTCACTTAAAAACACCAATAACAGTAGTTGGAGTGGGATGCTCTAATAGTTTTGGGTGAGAGGTCAATATATTTCTCTGAAATACAAATATAGTACAGCTAGATAGGTTGGACCATATATTTGGGTCAATTTTGATTCTCTCTTTGGTGATTAATTAATAACTTTGTACTAAGCATTTGCTTTTACTTCGGCATATGTCATTTTCCTTCTTACCATATCGATTGAAACTTTGGCCAAGGACAAAACTATTGCACTAAAAGATGTGTGTCATTGTGTATCAATCATATAGAAGCAAATGTAAATTAGTAGTAACCAAGAAAAACAAAAAGAATCTGACTATGGATGGAAATGGCACAAATCCACTATTTCACACATATATTTACAATTAAGATGGATACAAATTTAAGTATGTGTATAATATAAGGAATTCACCCAAAAAAAAGTGTATTATACATGGAGTATATGTTTTCTTTTTTGAATATATGGAGTATATGATAAAATAACTGTTATTTATCTCATGTTGAAAAATACTAGTATGTTTTTAATTCTTTTGCTCGGGACCATGAAATTTTCCTACAAGAAAACTTTGGCCTTAGAGTTGAGGAAAAACCTACATTGATGATATGATGACAATAATCAATAATGTTGGTCATTTCTTTTTGTGACTAAAATAAGGTTGGACTTGGAGTTAGGATATAATGAATGAATAATATTTTAAGAATAATAGCCCTATTTATAGCCAAATAAATAAGTTTTGTTTATATTTTGTCTTCTAAATATGAGTAATTTTTTACTTAACTTTGTTGGAGGAATCAAAATAAATTAATGTATTCATTACTATCATTGAAGTTTGTAAGATTATAGTATATTGTAGTTTCTTGCTCTATTTGTAGTTGTAAAATATGGAGAAGTGCATGGGATTTTGCAAACTCATACATGATATTTTCTAAGAATTTATTTATTTCTCAAAACGTTTTTTGCTTCCATATTGTACAATACCATATTAATGTCATTTTGTGGGTTTAATCGCAGGTACTGAATTATGGTTGTTGAGCTTCAATGATCATTCAGGAATAAAGATATGGCTCCCTAAAAAAATGGCAATGGCAATGTATTTTATGAGAGAAATTGTGCATATTATTTTAGTAAAAAAAACTATATTATAACATTTTTGGGTTGTAAATGTTGATTTATGTTCAACTTAAGTGGAGAATTAAGACACATACATGAGGAAATGACAATTACTTATTTTGATTCTTCCAATGGGAAATTTACTTTTTTTCTTCATCAATTTTTTTTTCTTCAATATTAGTGAACATTTTTGTTTTTTTATCATTAACATCACACATTAAATTGATATAGTAGAAATAATGAATTTTAGAATAAGAGAGAGTGGAGAATAAGAGAGAGTGAGAATAAGCTCTTTTAGAAGTGTCACATAGACATAATACTTGCATATGATTAATTCAAGTTTTTTTTTATAAAGATATATAGATAGGTATAGATACGTACTAGGTAATTGTTATCATATAGTACTATTCAAGAACAAATAATCAACACTATCTAACATTCCAACTAAAATTTCTAAACCTAACATTTTTATTCAATATATTCCCATTCCCATCACAACACAACACATATCTCACAATCAAGTATCTCTCTTCCACCAAAAACACAAACACAGTACCACAATCCAATGATAGAACAAGGTGGATTGCTTATAGAACAAGGTGGATGCTTGTGAAATTATATGTATTTATACCGAATGAAGCTACAAACAAGTATTTGTATTCCTTGTGAAATTATTACAACCAACAACCTTTCTAATTTTCTCTATCAAATTGGTTCATATAAAAGAGAAGTAACATTGATAAGTTTTCATGTCCTAATCTTGCATTATTAGTGAACTAGACTATGGTAAAATAAACACATTTATCAAAGGGAGGGATTACTAATATGCCTCTATAAATTAGAGGAAATTTTTTTTAGTCCACACATGATAAGTGTTCGTCTCGTACATTGAATTTGTTTGCACACTTTAAAGTATATATAGTATTTGAGTGGTTCTAGATTGCGCGATACTCTTTCTCGCACGACTCGAACGACAATGTACAACATACAATTTGCTTTGTAAAAACAAACAATTCAAAACGCCAAATACTTCACATAGTAGCCTACAAGTATTTGTATTCATAGTGATACAATTGCAAAGCATTTTAGTACTAAGATAATATAAACTCTACTGGAAAAGACAAAACACACTCATAGTATCACTTAATTTGGAGATGTACCATTCACCACACCACAAGATCCATAATTTGTGATTTCTTGTAGAAAAAATGGATCAATATTTTAACGGGTCATTTTGCTTCAAAAAATAAAAAATAAAAGAGATTAACCAAAAAAATCTATTGTGCGCTTTAGGATTTCCCAAATAGAGTTAGATCCGTTGACACCAAATCCCAACCATTCATTTAAGGTTGATCAAAGGCTCATAATTCTCATTAAATGGTCTTCATAAATTTTCAACTTTCTTGATCCACCGAATCAGAATCACCAAAACTCCTGAAATTTGTATATGCATCGAGGATAGACAAAATTTCAATTGAATTCATGTTGTAATTCTAGAGTTTTATTTTATTTCAAAAGTTAATTAGAAATATGATTTATTTTACTAAACTATTAATTTGACCACACTTTGATATACGTGGTCAAAGTTGTAAATGTGGGTTGGTACTGGTGCTTGAAATTAGCCTTATTTATAGTTTTCTCTCTGAACTGTTACATTTATGTTTTTGCTTTGACCATGTGTTAATTACTTTCTAATTATAAGGAACCACCAAACTTGCTCACTATACAAAACCTTACGGTTCTTTTATTTTCACAGTAGAAAAAACACACTTGTTACAGAGAACTCACCACAACTCTGATGTATATATCCTTTCTTCTTTTCTCCAAATAAAAGTGACCCGCACAACTCACTACAACAGAGTAATTGTCAAAAGAGAAAAATATCCACACATACATACTCTCTCATTTTCATGTTTTTCTTTATGCAAAATTATTTTCTCTCATCCAAATATTGAGTTTCTTGTTGTTACATCTCCAGTTATCTTTGAGATACATTCGAGCTGTTCTGACACCTTCGGCTATGATTCATACCGAGGAAGACCTGTTGTATCCTGGGAGGATATGCGCTAATGAGGCGGATAAAATCCTCAAGAACAGTGATTATGTCATGCCTCAGGTTACGCAACAATGTGTGTTAGTTTTGCAGGTTTCCTCTAACTTGATTTGTGAAGATTTGATGGAGCTGTCGCCAACCAAATTCGAGAAGTTCCTTGTGCTTTATTTTACTTTATTATTAGTCATATTTATTTGTTATGATATTTCTATTTAAATTCTTATATGTGATAATTTCCACTCTAATTTTACAACAATTCATTGATGCACCGAATCAGAATCACCAAATCCATGGATAACTCCTTAAATTTGTATATGCACCGAGGAAGTTTTTCATGTTACTAACACCATAAAAATAATTAATTATTATATATCCATTGTTTTACATTCAGATATGTGCAAATTCAAGAGATGCAAACAAGAAACAGTATTAACGGATGGTGGCAGAAGATAACAATCTTTTTAAAAGAAATAAGAGTATCGTGTGATGATGTTCTTCATTTTAGATTTTCAAAAACAATAAGTGTATGCTATTGAGTGGTAGAATACACACACAGTAATATTTTCAATTCATTCTAAACAATAATATCTTGAAAGTATTTTAATTATTCAGTTATGGAGTATTTCGATTTTCCAGACAAGAGAATAAGAGGAATTATGAGAGGATTATGTTTCCAATTCGGGTTTTGTAATCATTAAAAACAATAATTATCTTGTGAGATTGAAAAAAGATACACAATAAATAAAAATGTGGTACTATTATTAACCTTTGATTAAATAAAATCAACAAACTGAGTCAACGGATCCTGACTCTCCCAAATAATAATAACTATTAAATATCAGTCAATGATTCTCTTTAGAAATTATTTGAAGATCTCAGTTATGATTGCTAAGAACTGTAAATTTAAAGTAATTTAATTATTTTAAAAAAAAAAACCAGATTTTTTAGGAAACTTGCTTCCTTTGGCTCCGGCGGCGATGGTGGTTGTTAGCATTGAGAAGAAGATGGGGAAGCTGGTGTTGATGGTGGTAGTGTGAGGGGAGGATATTGAGGTGGAGTTGATTTACCATCAAAATATCGCAAATATGCAGTTGCAAAATTTGGACTTTTAGGACAGTAGCGGAATCCAAAAGTAGAAGCTCTATGGAGAAAGTGATTTCCTGAATCTTGAATTCTTCTCCGATGGAGGTGAAATCGGATGTAGCAGTGATATGTTGAATGTTGGATTCTTCTTCAGTGGATGAAGAATTGGACGTATCAGTGATGTGGTGTGTAAATGATGATGTATAACATGATGAGGAACTATGAGGATGCTTGTGAATGATGACTAATGATGCTATTATTGTTTAATAGCGAAAAGAAGGGCACTCACGTGCCCGGCGTTCAATTCTTTTTATTGAGGTAACATTTGAAAATTATGAATTATGAACGGTGTTTTTTTTTTTATGAAATTTTGATTTTGATTAAAACTAAAAATATAAATGGTTGTTGCTTTCAAGTTATAACAAACCAAACTAATCATGATTATCTATTTCAATGGCACCAACAATATAACAAAAAAAAATTAAATTTTTTTTTTTTAATGACACCAACAACAATTTTTATTATAGAAAAAGATGTTTAAAGGTATAAGGGTTAATAGGTCTTTACCCTCTGTAATATAGGTCATTTCCGGTTTTTTCCCTGTAATTTTTTTTTATTTACCCCTGTAAAAACAAATTTGTTTTGATTTACCACCCCTAATAGGCCAAACAAAAACGAAAATTTCTTGAAAAAAAAAATTGGTTTTTTTTACTGGGGGTAAATCAAGAAAAAAAATTTACAGGGGGGAAACTGGAAATGACCTATATTACAAGGGGTAAAGACCTATTAACCCAAGGTATAATTAAGATAATGAAAAAGTAAGTATAAATATACTCATCTAGTTTGTTATACTTTTTTTTAATATTTAAATTTGTATCGTGTTTGTTACATTTTTTTTAATATTTAAATTTGTTTTGTCTATTTGTTACATGTGTTATTTGTGTTGAAAATTAAGGGCATTTACGGAAAGAGAAAAAGTCATCTCAAAGAGCTTAAATGAGTTATTTGCTTATATATAGTATAGATTTACTATTCATATGTTCCAACAGAATTGGAGTTTTGTAAACAAGTGATAGCATATGTAACATCCCGATTTTTAGTTTATTATTATTTTAGTTATTTATTATTTATATGTTTATTTAATGTGGTTGAATTGATGAGCTAGTTGATTTTTACTAGAAACTGAGGAGTAAACAGTATTTTAGTAATTTAGAAGTGGAGGGTATTTTTGTGAAGTTAGTAGAAACTTTATGGAATTAAGAGAATAAATGTATATAAGTAAAATATGATTTAAGTGAAGTAATTGTGTAGTGTTTTCTTAATGAAGAAAAATAGAGACAAAGGGTCTGCTTGGATTGGCTTATTATACAACTTATACAAAACAAAATATGCAAATAAATAAGCATTAGTGTATTATTTATAAGTTTGTTAAGGTAGTTTATGGAAAAACAACTTATGAATTAACATAAAAGCTTAATTATTTGCATAAGCTATTTTTCATAAGCTCAAAATAAACTCAATCCAAACAGGCCCTAAGCCCAATAAAAATTAAGTGAACCAAACTCAAACAAGTGGGATATAAATAAGTGGTAGCCTTTATAATTTAGGGTTAGAAAATCATTTGTTAAGTTTTGAGAAAGAGGCAAGCAAGAGGCAAGAGAGAAAGAAAAGGGGGTCTAGAGAGAGAAAGGAGGAAAGCTTAAGAACCAAAGGGAACAGGGAGATTCAAGCTTGTAGAAAGCTAGCTTTAGAAGTTAAGAGGTTACGGGGGTTAGATTATTTTCACCATATGGGATTTATAAGCAATTGGGTAGATGTGGGTTGTGTGATTTCTTTAACTTTCATGAATTTTGTGATGAATTAATGTTAATTTTGTGCTCTAGTTGTTATGATTATTTTGGGAATGTGAAAAGTTGTGAAACCATGTTGTTGATGTGTGAAAATCCATGTTTGAGTATGTTGAGTTTTAAGTTAAAATGAATGAAATTCATGAAATTTGATGATGAAGTGATCTTAATTTCATGTTCTATCTTCTTGTTATAACTTTGGGTATGAGAATGTTTATGTTCACATGATTTTAATGTGATAAATTTATGTTTTAATTGTGTGGTTGCATTTATAATGGGAAAGAAAAATATTTTTCCACTATGGAAAAGTTCAATTTTCAACCATTGATATATTAATACTTTAATTCAGTTGTTCAAATTTGTTTTTGGTTATCTACCGGCAACTTTTTGACATGGTACCTATAACAAAAAAATAATGACCCCACCAATAATTGTTTATATTAAAAGTTAAAATGGGCTTTATTGGTCATTTCTTGTAATGCATTGCCCATAAAAAATGTTTTTTGCCAACTAATATTGAACAACAACCTGTTCTAATTTACTATTTACTTCAAACATTTCATCAATTTTTTCAACCACGTTAATTTGTAAATATTGAAATTGTGATTTTACTACAAGAGTAGTAATGATTTATATTTTATGGTTTAGTAGATATTTTATTTTATAGTCATTGTCGGATAAGCTTTAGTCAGAGCGCGAATTCTTTCGTCGTCCGCGACTTCCAGAGAAGATAACAAAGTTGTTTTATCATACACTCCATATATCTGCAAAAAAAAAAAGGAAACATATACTCCATGTATAATACACTTTTTTTTAGGTGAATTCCATGTTTTCTTTTTATATTTTTTATTATTAGGGTTTGTTTGTTTTAACTTTCAAGGATTAGATTTACAATCTTGGGAATAATATTCCCTGAATATTATTTCTAGGAATCTTAATCCTATTAAAGTGTTTGGTAATTAATTCAGTTTCTTAGGAATCTTAATCAATTATGGATTGACAATAATCGATTATTATAAGTTAATATTATATTATAAATTATGGTCTATTGTGTTAAACATTAATTAGTTGATGAATATGTGTGATTGAGCTATTCTTTCTAAATGGACCGTGATGGGTTGGACCATTTAGCTAAGCCCAAAGAGAGGTCCCTGCCCTCAGCCGTTTAGCTATTTAAACGTCATCCCATCAGACGGTTAAGAATTCTGAATAGCACCGTGAACACCTAAAGCTAGACGGAATGAGGGTAGTCATCCCTCTCATATTTGTTGGTGGTTATCCTTCATCAACCTAATATAAAGGTACACAATTCTTCTTCCTTCTTTATTATTGATAATATGCCATAACTTGTATCTATTGATCTATGACTAAACACAAAAAATACTTATCAGTGTTTTCTTTATGAAGAAAAATAGAGACTAAGTGCAATAAAAATTAAGTGAACCAAACCCAAAATAAGTGGATATAAATAAGTGGTAGTCTTTATAATTTAGGGTTAAAAAATCATTTGTTAAGTTTTGAGAAAGAGGCAAGAGAGAAGGAAATGGGGATCTAGAGAGAGAAAGGAGGAAAGCTCAAGAACCAAAGGGAAGAGGGAGATTCAAGCATGTAGAAAGCTAGCTTTGAAAGTTAAGAGGTGTGCAGGTTAGATTATTTTCACCATATGGGATTTATAAGCAATTGGGTAGATGTGGGTTGTGTGATTTCTTTCACTTTCATGAATTTTGTGATGAATTAATGTTAATGTCGTGCTCTAGTTGTTATGATTATTTTGGGTATGTGAAAAGTTGTGAGACCATGTTGTTGATGTGTGAAAATCCATGTTTGAGTATGTTGAGTTGGTGTTTTTTTAGTTTTAAGTTAAAATTCATGAAATTCATGAAATTTGATGATGAAGTGATGTTAATTTCATGTTCTATCTTCTTGTTATAACTTAGGGATCTCCCTGTCTCACTCCCCTATTACAATGAAAGTATCCATTTTGATTGCCATTAATAGAAATAGAGAGAGTTGCTGATTGAAGGATGACCTCTATCCACTTGCAGAAAACTTGATTAAAACCAAACCCTCTTAAAACTGAAAGAAAAAATTCCAATCAAGAGTATCAAATGCTTTAGAGATGTCAATCTTTAAGGCTAAATTACCTCCATAAGATTTCTTGTGCAGAAAGTTGACAGCCTCTGAATCTAAACAAATACAGTCCTTGATGTTCCTTCCTTGAATAAATCCTCTTTGTTCCTTTGAGACAATGCCAAACATGATTTTAGCTAATCTATCAGCTAAGACTTTAGAAATAATCTTAAACTTAAAATTAGCCATTGCAATGGGCCTATATTGATCAATTGTATTTGCATTTGGAGTCTTGGGAATCAATATCAAAGTATTAGCATTAAAGTTCTGAAGCAGCCAGCTTTTTGTGAAAAATTCTATCACTGCATTTGTGACATCTAAAGAGATAATATCCCAGTAAGTTTGGAAAAAGAAAGCACCAAAGCCATCAGGCCCTAGGGCCCCATCTTTATTGAGGTCAAACACTGCATTCTTTATCTCCAGATGAGAAGGAATCACAGTGAGCATTGTATTTAAACTATCATCAACCAAATTGGGGATTGCTTCCTCCACAAGTAACTGGTCTTGCAAAACAACATTGTTAGTGCAAAATAAATTCCTATAATATTGAACAATGTGGTCAGAAATTCCTATAATATTGTAAGTAATTTCAATTGTATCTAAATTATTTTTAAAAAAAAACAATGAATAGTATATAAAAGGAAACAATTATTGTAAAAAAAAAAAAATTATTATTTTATGCACGCAAAAATAACGTAGTATATTTTAATCAAGATTTCTCCTCTTTATAAATGTTTATATTAATAATCTATACTATATATACATAAAATAATATGTTTTGACTTTGACTCTTTTGGGTTGTCTTTTTCTCTTTTCAAAATTACCATTAAATTTTAATCAATTCAAATATTAAAATAAAAGTGTAACAAATACGGTATAAGTAGAAATGTGTCCATTTTTTTTTCTTTTATCCTTTAGAAATTGTAACAAACTATACGAGTGTATCTATACTTACTTTTTCATTATCCTAATTATACCAAAAAAAAAAATTTTGTAATAAAGATCGTTGTTGGTGTCATTAAAAATATAAGAATTTAGATTATATATATTTTTTATATTGTTGATGTTATTGAAAGAGATAATCATGGTGAATTTGTTTTGTTATAATTTGAAACCAAAAAACATTTATATTTTTACTTTTAATCAAAAGAAAAATTTCATAAAAAAACATCGTTCATAATTTTCAAACGTTAGCGCAATAAAAAGAGCGGAAAAACGGACACGTGAGTAATTATAATAATAATAATAATTATTAACGATGCAAATTTCTTAACATGTGCAAATTTGCACATGATAGAAAACCCCTAATAATAATAATAATAATAATTTGAATAATTACTCATTTACCAAAGCATTTTTTGTTCGGCTATCAAATTAAGGGTTGATGTGTCTATTTTTAGATCAAATTAAGCATTCATGGTATTTCTTAAATTTTGCACATGGTATTTTTAGATCAAATTGTGGTGATTGGGCGTCGGCAGGTGGTGGTTGTAGTGGTGGGAAGATTGTGGTGAAACGTGATACAGTGGTGGTGGAATGGATTTGATCTGGCACCGTAAGTGTTGTAATAATCGATGATAAATCTGTGGGTAGTGGGGCGATTCCATAGCATCATGAGAACAGTTCCGTCGTGGCATGAACAATGTGTGATTAACGTTATGCTGGGTATCGATTCTTCTGTCAAAATAGGTACTTGCGGAGGAACGTGAAAAATAATGTTGGGTAGTTGTCATAATCACATGATCACATCTCATGAATCCAATACCTCCAAATCTGACCAAGAACAAAGAAGAACTAAAAAAAGAAAATAAAAGAAATGTAATTAAAAATATTATAATATTTAAACTGTGATCAATCTTTCCCTCTGTCCATATATCTACGCACCTTTTTGACTAAAAATTTGTCCCTAAATGTAAACATCTTTTCTAAACATACCCCTAATTAATACTACTAACTTGTCTTGAAATATGAAAAGTCAAATTTAATACATATACAATCAAAAGATAATTTGGTAATACTAACACACAAAATAGAAACTTTAATTATACTAACAACTTTTCTTAAGAAATGTGAAAAAAAATCAAAGGGGCGTACATACACAGACGTAGGGAGTAAAATATTAACATAAAAATAAATTAGTAGATTCTTGGATCGGATACCGAGTTTTCAAAAAAAAAATATTAAAGAATCTCACCATATTAATCGGTATTGAAGAGCTATGATTTCTGAACCAGCTACGAAGTCCTGTATGGTCATTTTCTTGCTCTTGCGGAGATTGTGGGGATTGGTCGTCAGAAGGTGGTGGTGGTGGTGGGGATATTGTGGTGATTGGGCGTCGAGAGGTGGTGGTGGTGGTGGTGGGGAGATTGTGGTGATTGGGCGTTGGAAGATGGCATCGGTGGTGGTGGTGGGTGATGAGGAGATTGTGGTGAAACGTGAGACTGTGGTGGTGGAATGGATTTGATCTGGCACCGTAAATGTTGTAATAATCGATGATAAATTTGTGGGTAATGGGGAGATTCCATAGCACCACGAGAACAGTTCTGTCGCGGCATAAACAATGTGGGATTAACGTTATGTTGGGTATCGATTGTTCCGTCAAAATAGGAGCTTGCGGAGGAACGTGAAGAAGAATCTTCAGGCGGTGTAATATCAATGATGACTTCACCATCGCCAAAGAAGCATCAGGTTGGGAAGAACCATTTAGTCTTTTACCTTGACCAACGCTCTCGCCGCCAGTAACTGTTGAAATGGATGATAAAGAACAAGAACCGACAAATCTTTGATCTTGCTCTCGCCGGTCACCGTCGGAGAAGCTTCAGTAAGAGAAATGGCGACTTCAAGAGAAGATAACAGAGCATGTAACACCTCCTTTAATTAACTTAAATTAATTAAATAAAATTAATTGTTTTTTAAATTCGGCATGGCCTATTTAAAAAAATTCCACAACAAACATTTCCATATCAAATATCTAGTTAATCAACAACAAACAAGTCCCAAAATGCATTTTCCGTAGCAACATAATTAAGACTTGTCATATAAATTTCCATATCAAACTTACAACACTATAGGGGTGAGAGATCTCTCCACTTTACTATCAATAAATTCTTTACAAATAGATACAAAAATGTTACAAGAAATTAGCTTCAACAAGCTCTCCAAAAAGAAACCTAATTTCTACATTTTCCCAATCTCTGCCCATGAGCGAGAGACTTAATGATTTCACTCACCCAAGGTGCTTAAAATTGTTTCCCAACTCTAGAATTTAACCCACAAAAGTAACTTACACTTATCCTTTGATTTATGAAGGATCTTCACTTTTGGCTTTCCAATATTCACTCCAAATTGCTCACAAATGACTCTTTACTCATGTGTTTCCTAACTCCGTGAATTTTTCCCCAAAAGGCACTAACCTTCACCCAATAACCCCCTCTTTTGGTTATCCAAGATTCACATTTGGTCACTTTCAATCTCACCCAGAGATCTTAAACCTTTAATTTCTAAGTTCTCTCCTTTGTTTTGCGCGAGATTCACAAGCTCTCTCAACAAATGGATCAAATGATGCTTATATAATGTTGAGATCCAGTCGAAAATTGTGTCACGATTTTATTTGTCTAAATCGTGTCAAGATGAAGCTTGTACACAATACAATATTACACCCTTATTCAAAAATCACGTCACGATTCTGCCCATCGTGCTACTATTTTGCTTCCAGTAGCACCTCCGAATTCTGATCCAAAATTGTTACATGATTTATGAAATCGTGTCACGATTTGCACTTCTATAAAGATCACAAATTTGGAGTCAATCACAACAAATGTTTTTCGTAACCCTTTTCTTCTACATCATCAACAACCCAACAATCTCATCATCTTTCTATAAACTATCTCTTTATAACCTAAACCCATATTTACCAACAAAGATAATGAGAGATTTATTGTAATGGATAAAGATGAAGTAAAAAAAGCATATTTGAATCTAGTTTTGAGTTTGAATTTGATGATGATGTTTATGTGGACATTGAGATGAAGATGCTGATTGTTTTTTGGGTTGAAGATGAAGATAATGATTATTTTGTATTCTAATTTTTACTTTTTTTTTGTTTTCTTAAGAAAAAAAATCATTAATAAATCAATTTTTGCTGATGTGGACGTGATGTGGATGCTCCACATCTGTGTTTAACCACTATGTGAGCCCTATTTAACAGATTTTGATGGAAAAAAACAACATTGTAGACATTGTGTGATTTAAATGACCAATTTAAAACTAAAAAAACTTAAAATACAAATGGTACGAACGTAAAATTTAAAGGACGCATGAGGACTTGAAAATTTGTATTATATCTTCATTATTAATCAAAATTTTTACTACATTAATTCATCCATAAATAAAAAATAAGGAATACTTTGAGGCAAGGACAACCCCACATAGAAATACAAGTGTATGTGGTCCTTGACCCTCATTGGAAAAAAAGCAAAGAAAAATAATACATATATACACCATTGAACAAAAAGTGAGAATGATAATGAAGTTTAACTAACTTATTAAGGTCCACATTATAAAATATAAAAGAAATCTATCCAATTAATGATTATGTAAGGTTAGATGTCATGATCTGAGTTTGAATTTGGGATTCTCACTTATATGATTGAGTTTTTAAGTGAATATTTTCACTCCATCTTTCTACCAAAAAGATCAAAATTAAAAATATTTCCTTTACCAAATCAACAAATTGCAGAATGAGAACCCAAAATATAAAAATGAAAAACCATAAATTTCTAAGTTCGTGAGAGAAGCAACAACCACTTTGTCACACAAAGAATCAGGAGCTTTGATTTCCTTCTCAATTCGTTGATTTTCATTGACATGAAAATTAGAAAATTATTCAAATATATCCAAAATATGAAAAACAGGAGAAAACAATTATGGTCTATATTATAATTTTAAAAATAAAATGTTATTATAGATATACACACATACATATTTTATTTTTGCAAAATTATATATGTGTTACCCACACTACTTAATTTTTTTGGATCCATCTCTTTTTTGAGAGCTATAAAATTACCAAAAAGTGTGGTAAAAAGCAACGAATACTTATTGATTGTTGTGATATAAGTATTCTTGTGAACTTTCTCTCCTTTGTTGTACACATAGGATTCACTCAGCTGCTTTAAGTGATCAACAACTAGCTAACTTTCTTGTAATTCACCTTCTACAAATTCACACCTCTGCTTTCACTTGCAATTCTCACACCTAACATACTACAATTATATACCACTTATCAACTTCTATAAATTCTCATCAACCTAAACAGAAGAGGTGTTCAAGTTTATTTATTTATTTTAGGGAAGGTGTTCAAGTTAGAAAGCTTCCAATTCACACCTAACACAACACCCTTACCACCACATACAAGCACACAAGAATAAGACCAAAACACAACACACCAACATACAAAGAAAAGAAAAAAATGCATCATCAGCTACTACTTATCAACCCACACATAATCATTCACGTATAAAAGTTATATAATCACTTTCATCGGCATCATATACTAAATTAGGAGTAAGCCAAATTGAAGATTTGTAAATATAGTTTAGTATATGATGTTGATGAAGTGATTATATATGTTTTTTTTATGTAGAACCCAATACAACTTGCTACAGGTAAATGTATGATTAACTTATATAATCTTTTTTTATGAAGCTAAACGAAACTTATAGCATAATCTTAATTTTAACTATTCATATTAATGGAAAATGAGCATAATATTTGTCTATGAATGAACATATTATTAATGATTTTACAATAAAAAAATGCAAGAAGCATAATATGGATGATTTATGGATCATCCATCATTATTTTAGCTAAGAACATGTTCAACTTTTAGATTGTTCTTCGTAAATTTGAAATCCAACAAGACTGATGTATTGTAATAAAGCTACATAGAATTTTGTTGCTTGCTTCATCTTTAGTAAAGGTAATTCAACTCCATCTTTATATCTTAATTTTTTAGTGATTGTTGGATTTGGTTCAATCATTTATACCTCAAATTTATTTTTATTTTGTTTTTGTTCTCACATTCCTTCTAAATACTTGCAACTAGAAGACTTTTGTTGTTTCCAGAGAAGCTATAAAAGATGGTGTTGCAAGCCAAGAAGATTTTTGTTGCATTAGCTTGCTTAGATCCCCTCATGGCTAATTTTTTTTTTTTAAAAAAAAAATTGGTGGAAAAAGTGATTATTACTAGGTTTAGTTAGGATATCTTATTTCATTGCAATGTTATCCAAAATCGTTGATCTATTTTTTGATCAAAATGTAGTATTTTGATTTGCTTGGATCATGTGAAAACACTTGTGTGATTTCTAGATTCAATGTGGTTGATTGAGTACAAAAACTCCTATAAATAATCCACTTTTTTCTAATCTATTTCAATTGGTAACATTTTTTTGGTAGATTCACAATATTTTAGCCTGGACAATTTTGCATCACTTTTTACAACTTCTCAAAAATTATAAATGTAACATTTTTCTAGTGTTACCGATGATACAAAAAGTGTTACAATAATGTAACATTTTGAGACACTTTTTGAATGTTACAGATAATATTATAAAATATAACCAAAGCCCTTTAGTAATACTGACTTTACCTAACAATTGTACAAACGTTACTAATTTTAATCAGTAACATTTTTCTTGATTTAGTAACAATTTTCAACTGTTACTAGATGTAAATTATGTTGTAGTGTACAAACTATGTAGTTGTATTTCTTGTGTCACCTTCCTAATTTTAAAGCTTGTTGCATTAAAATCCATGATAATTTTTCTCTATCAAATTGTTTCATATGTTTGGTGGTAAGCTAGAGTATAAGTACACATGTGCATTCTGAATTGATTCTTTACAATGTAACTTAGATTGGATCACGGGTGTAAAACTATATTGTAAAATTAAAATGTCATATTCATAGCACTAAATTGGTGAAGTAAAATTGACTCCAAGATGCTCCAACACCAAGCTGTATTATTACAAGCAAATATTGGCCTCACAACCATAGCTATGAGAGCATCTCCATCGACCTACTCTTATTTTATTTGTATTTTTAAGTGGATTCTATATATATAATATCACTTATCTTTAATTATTTCAATTTAAATATTTAATAAAAAAATACAAGTCCTAATTATTTTTATAAAAATATTCAAATGCTTACCATTAAATGTATTCACCAAATTTTTTTATTGCATTAAGAAAATTAAATGAAGTTTTAATTAATAATTTTTGTTTATAATCCTAATCAGTTTTGTATATCTCTTGTCAAGTTTTCTCACTTTTTACTGCATCATCTCTCTATTTTCCCCATATTATGTCTCTTTCCACCCTTTCTTTTTTATATAGAAGAACTTATGTTGGGAGAATCCAATAATGCATGTTGTTAGTAGAAATGCTGAATAGAATCCCACTCAATTCCAGCTTTCACTCACATGTACAATGCTATTCCCATCCCCTTAAAAGACAGGAGAAGAATGAAAACCAAGAGTATAAAAGAAAAGGATGATTAAACAATATGTGAGGGGTGGAAAAATTAAAATAGAAAAAGAAAAAACAGAACAAAATTTAAGGGAGAAAAGAATTCATATCCATGTTTGAAAAGACAAAAGGTAGTCTGAAAATGACTAGATTGAAAATGTGCAATATTCATATAACATATTTTAACCATATTTTTTTACTAATATAGAAATACAAATGGTAGTATATAAAATGTTGTTGGATTTGTCTTGATGAATATTTTTAAAATATTAAATTTTTATAATTTTTTCTAAAAGTTTATCAAATATATTTAAGATCAAAATTATACATTAACATTTGTGACAAAGTCAACTGTATTCGGACGGAGGAAGTAGTTTCTACGTGGATATTGGTGACCCAAAATTAGTAATAACAGCAGGATAAATGATTCAATCATGAACTTCTTATTTTACACTCCTATATTCCTTCCCTATTTTACATTTTGATTGTCTGCCTAGTCAAAATTATCAAAGATTTTGATAGAAAAATGCCAACATAAGTAAGACATTCTATTAAAGATCCCCAACATTCAGAAAAATTCTTAATTCACAGCCGATGAAACATACCCATGTCAATCTAATAGTAGTGAGAAAGAAACAAAAATGAAATTTATGTATGAAGTATATTAGTTTTGAGATCTACATGGATACATATATTTTTGTTATGTTGATTCTCTTGTTATGTTGTTTCTGTTTTCAGCAACACTTGGTTTGTTTTTTCTTTCTTGGCTTTGGTTTTTGCTAAGGGGATTTATATTGCGACTGATACAAAGTTAGTTCTATGGTTCTGGTTTTTGTGTTGTGCAATGGATGAAAAGATTAGAATGATGGCTGCAGGAAGATGTTTTTTTGCATGGAGTATTATTACATTTTTGACTCAGTCATATGGTGATTTAGCATAGAGTACATAGATGATTCTTTGTTTTGTAAGGGGTAGGAGTTCATGCAGTACATAGATAGTTTTCTTTGTAAATGTTAGGTATGAATTCTGGTAAACATGTTACAGAGGGGGTTATTTTGAGTTGCCACATGATCCTTTATCATCCATCTGTATCTTCAAATTAGAGTTTTGTGGCAGAGAAAATGTACAGTAAGAATTGTGTGCTGATTTGTGTAGCTATGCACATTTTGTGCTAGTTTGCTCTTTTATCAATATATGTTTGCTTATAAAAAACTGAAATATGAAAGCTTTTAGCCTTTATAAAAAATGGTTATAAAAAATTATTGATGTTTATGAAAAATGGTTTATATGAATGCATATTTATAATTTTTGAAAAAAAAATGCATATTTATAAATTGGGACGGAAATTTAAAATCCGTCACATATTATGGGACGGATTTAAAGAATTATGTAAATAAATTATTTTAGTTCCGTCCTAAATTCCGTCCCAAACTTGTGACGAACTGAAAAATTCCGTCCCGGAAGAATTGAGACGAGCATATTTGCGACGAAATATTTTTTCCTCAGATTCCGTCCCAAAATTGTTTTGCGACGAAAATTTCAACTGCTGTGTGACGGAAATTTCCGTCCCAAATCGATGTTTTTCTTGTAGTGATGGTAAGAACAATGAAGAAGAAATTAGAATGAAGAGGATGTTTTTCGACTCACGTTATGGGTTCGTGTGATCAATAGCAATGGGAAGAATAATGAAGAAGAAATTGGAATGAATGAGATGTTTTTGTTCTCACGTTTTGGGTGTTCTGGGTCCTGGAATGAAGAAATTTTATGAATGTAACTTGATGGATATAAGAACATCCAAATGAAAGAAATTTGATGTGAAATTTTAATTGTTATAAGCCCTATAGTGTAAATTAATTCAGATTAAACATCTAAATATAATTAAATAAAAATTAAAAGTATTAAAAGTTACATCAGGATTAAAATTGACTCTATTTTATTTTATTTTAAATTGACTCATTTGTTTTACATTTAATGTTACCTATGTATATTACATTTTGATTGGTTGATATCATGATGGGTAAATTACCCCTAATCAAGAGGGGGTAATCTAGAAAAAACCTAAATTCTAAAGTCCATAGATGTCGTGTCCCCATTAACCTTGGAAAAATTAGAACCTGGATTCTCTGCTGCCGCATGACGGTGCTGCGCGATCTGGACCATCAATTTCAGTCAACTATAGGCAATCAACAACACAGGTTAATTGATTTTGGTTCAGATCAAGAGCAGGACAAAAGGCATGAGAGAGAGGCAGGGGAGGATCTGCTTCCGAAAAATTATCTTACATGTTATGTCTTCCAATTGAATCAAAAAAATAATTTGAATCTTACCATAACTAATTTAAAAATCACACATACGAAAGATTGTGATAAGTTAACGCCGTATAACTTTTTGCATTAAGAATGTATCAAAATGAAGTCAATTAATAATAAGTACATTGAGCCATTTCCACCCTTTTCAATTTGTTTGAAAGCTCAATTTGGTGCAAAGTTATTTATTTTTTATATTTTTGGTACAATGGTGCAAATTTATTTATCAAGTACGAAAGAGGAAATCAAAATTGAGCAAAATATGGTCCAACTCGTAGCTGTAAAGTAACAAAACACAATGTAGTTGTTGCAATAAGCTAAGTAAGGAAAATGTAAAAAACTATACAATCCAAGTACAGAGTAATCAACCTCTAATTTGAATACAATCCAAGTTACAGTAAAAAAATAAAGATAAAATCTAAATAACATGCAAAGAGAGGACCACTATATATTGGTGCATAACAACTCATACATCTTCTTTGCCCAAACCACATGCATGAAAGAGAACGCAAAAAATTATGATCATGTGGTACCAAACCCAAAAAATTCTTAATAAGCATTGGAAATGAATCAATGATAATGTTATTTTCATACATAATAATTTGATGTCATTGTCAAGTTTCCTTCGTTCGCAAGACTTAAATTGTTTCCCCTAGATGTTAGACCATAATTAATATTATTATTACCCTTATACAGGCCCTTTTATAAAATTAAATAAAAAAATTTAAGATATTTTTCGAAAAAGAAATAGTAGTTTAGGCCGTAGTAAATGCAATTGATTTTTTTTGGTAAATAATAAAATTAAATGAAGTTGTAGTTCATTATTTTTGTTTATATAATTTAGTTAGGAGAGGAAAGTCTCTCTCTCAATTTTTTACTCTCTTTATAATCACTCAAATTTTTGCCATATTCTATCTTTTTCCACACTTAATTTTTTGATGGTGAAGGACTAATGTTTGGAGAGTTCAAAAGTACATACTCTTGATAGAAATGTTGAATGGGATCCCACGATCCATGCCAGCTTGCTCGCACTCACTTCACAATCTATTCCCATCCATTCCCTTATATATAACAGAAGAAAGTAGAAGAAGCAAAACCAAGAGCAAAAGGGTTTAAACAATACGAGAGGACATAAAACAACACAAAATGAAAGGAAAAAAAAGAAAAATAGAATCAATAAAGGAAGGTCGTGGAACTGGAACGATAGCAGTGATAGCTTTGTTGGAAGTAGATATTTATGTCGAGGCTATAATTGCGTAGTTCAGTTTTGCGACCCTCCTTTGAGATGCTTTACTTTTCAATTTACTCGAGCCTTGGAGGATTTATTTTCCATCCGATTTCAAGGTGTATACTTCTGCCTTTGTTTATTTTGATTGAGAAGTCGGTATACTACATGCAAGCAAGTTTTATAGGGTGATAATTTTGTTGAGTTTATTTTGATTGAGATGTCAATGTAAATCATTTTTAAAGTAACATAACGAAAGTTTTTCAATTTTTTCCCCATAATATGGAAATATTAATAGAAGGTTTCTATAAGATAAAATTAACTAATGCTCAGTTTTAAATTTACACAAAAAACATAATGAACTCTTTATTGGGGCTGCTGGTTCTTTAAAACTGATGTTTTTAACGGTTGAACTAAAAGACAAACAAATTTTTATTGAAAAAAAATATTTCTATCTTTTGGTTATAAGATCTCAGAATGTAAGTTTTTTTCTTTTTGCTACAAGAAGAGGGTATACTCCATGCCAGATCACACAATGTAAGTTAATGATATCAATAATTATAAGTTATACTTGTAGTAAAATTGTGGAAAAAAAAGGAGTTATATGCAAAACATATTTTTATATTGCCAAATAATTACCTAAGCTACAAAATGACCTTATTGAATTGAGCTTAAGTACTAGTAATATATACTTTTTTTAAATGAAAATATTCTCTAATTGACTGGTGTTGAATTTGGGTTATCAACTTAGTTAAGAGGCCTCTTCTATATCATGATGTTTGAGCACTCTTTTTTTTCTTCTTTTCTTTAAAAAATGAAATTATCTAGTTGCAGGTTTTGCTCTACCAAATTAAAGAGACATAATAAACTCACTATTTCTCCATCATTAGTGAAATTAAATGCTTGTTTTTATCCCAATGAATTAAATGACAAATTACTTCCAAGTGTGCCATTCAATTTAGAAGGAAGATGATAAATAAATAAGCATATCTTACAATAAATAATAAAATTAAGGTTGTCGATAGAAATAATTAAATAACATATATACC
>Ga0228711_1001671_pt1 | contig 33096 bp, 14 predicted proteins | sample MedpolnodulmetaG_2_FD_177996 | JGI IMG/M metagenome (GOLD analysis project Ga0228711, IMG submission 177996) | Root nodule microbial communities from Medicago polymorpha collected in Santa Monica, California, United States - brown nodules | ecosystem: Host-associated > Plants > Roots > Nodule... | reverse complement strand
ACAAAAGTGATTCCCCCCCCCCCCCCCCCCAAATTTTTACTTGTTCCCATAAAAATATAGGTGTCACCATGGTTGTCAAAATCACATTTTTAATCGTAAACACACGATTCTGTGATTTGCTTGCCCTCAGCGATTAAGAGTCTACACAGAATCGGATTATGATTAAATCGGGCGGAATAACAGTTAATCGTCAAATCTTAGGAATAAATTAAAATCTGTCCCTACAAGATATTTTTTAAAACGAATGCAAATGTTATAAGTGCCAAAAAGGAGGATAAGCCAGTACTAATTATTCCTTCACCCTTCTAATTTGTTTGGCTGTTCTAACACTGTAGACACCCTAAATGTTAACATACACAGAAAATGGTTTTGATAGTATTGACAATGAAGAAATCATACAACATTTTGAAAATATGAAAATACTATGAGGACAATAGTAATTTGTAAAAACTTGGGTATTTTGGATTTTTTACGAGATTCTGCATAGCATAAAAACTTCAATATTTTCTTATGCCAACATTTTATAGTTGCCCCCACTACTATATATAATTTTTGCCGCATGTTGTGGCCAGCGAATTAATGGTTGGTTCAAATGGGTCAAATCGTGAGGATAAATCAAGGTTTCAAAGCAAGTAGTGTTATTAGAAGGAAAAAAAATAGATATGGAATCGATGATTTATTGACCTTTTGACCCTATGATCTTTCAGGTTGATCTTTTAGGAGACGAGGTAGATACTCTTCTCAGACTCCTTGAAAGGATATACGTTGCACTCGACCATTATTCACCAATATTGCAACATTACCCTGGGGTGAGAATATTTTGTTTCTGCATATCTTTTTAATGATTGTACATAATTGAGGTATGTATAGTGGAAATAGCTGTGATATTACCATAAAGAGTCTATTTTTATCATTTTTGCTGTTTATTATACAATAGTGGGACATTTTCGTGATAATTAATAGTTATTAATAGAAGTAGAAAATATCTTCACTAACCAAAAAGACCCAAAGTGTACAGATATTTAATACGAGCTTTAGTTGTTTTTAAGTATAGTTGGATGTTGGGAATCTTGACCCCACTCTGGACTCCGGGAAGTAAATGAGCTTCCAAGCATCAGTTTCTATTAGAAAACTATTCATCATGGTGCGTGATATAAAGGGTCAGGAGCTCTACATTGCATAGCAGAATGGGCATAATTAATATAATCAACTGAGGTGTGGCAATCAGGGGTATTGAATTTGAAAGCGAGACATTCATGGAAAAAGAAAAGGCTAAAACAAAAGTTTGTGGGAGAGGGCAGTGCCTCTCAATTGCCCGCCCTGATACTTTGTGTTAATGTTATTGCTGCATTTTTTATTGTAAATCTAACCACTTAGGGTCACTGATATCAGTATCTTCTGTTGAGCAGTACACATTAGTTTTTGCTATATTACTTAGTAATGTAGAATTGGACCGAAAATGAAAGTTTTGTTGTTGCAAACCTGAATGGTAATTCGTCACCCCATGGAAATGAATCACTGTTATGTGAATCCAATATGATTATGATATAAGACGTGTGGCTTTGTAAAACTAGGTAGGGCGGCATTATGATAGTTGTACTGGCCATATTTGTTTTGGTTTATTCGTAAAACTGTGTAGAGCCAGCCTACCAGCTCAACCCTGCCATTCGGCTAAGAATTGTCTCATTAAATAGCTACTGATGAAACTCCATGCGGAAGTTCTTACCATTTTTAGTTTCCAATTAGATTTGTTAAGTATAACTTCAAAGATGGATGAGACCATAATGGCATATTTTCAGTTACAGCTTGTGTGTATTCAAAATAACAATAGTAACCGGTGTTGCAACTTGCAACATAGGTTTGGAGAGGGTCACATGTTTAATTAAATTAGGAGATGGTGACATGTGGCGGTGCAAAACATAGTTTTCTTATTTCTAATTTGGAATAGATAATTCATTGTCTTCATGAAGAAGGTTGAGAGATGATTTTATTTTCATGAATCAAATATTGTAAACTGTTTCAATAATTAGTCATTGATTTTGCAGATTATCGAGATTCTGGAGCTTGTAAGAAGAGAATTGACTGGAGAGTCTAGAAAACTCGTTTAAACCATGACCAGGTAAATTGACAGACACTCTTTGCGTGCAATCTGAAACTTTCCATGTTCTGGATTCATAAACCCGATAAGTATTGATAAGGAAATAATTTCTGCGATCTCACACCTGATTAACTTTTGGATGTGGAGAGTCGGAAGTAACTTAGGGAGCACTGTTTTGGTATTAATTAGTTCATTATTTTCATCTTATCTATACATAGATGTTAAAGAGCTGTTTACTTTCTAAAAACATTTTTTTGGTTTTTTCTCTTTCTATTTTTTTTTTCATTTTAAATTGTTAACAAGCAGATAGAAAACACTTGTCTGAACAATTTTGATACAGAGAAAAATGGAAGACAAGTCAGGGAAAAAGGATTTTCATAAACAACAAAAACAATGTCTTGATAATTTCAAAATTTCTTGAAATGTTGGATCTGTTTTAATTTTTTTTAGAAGAAAATGGTGAGAGAAACATTGAATCTATAATTCTCTTAAGGTATATGATAGAGCATTATAGTGTTGTTTGATCCATGTAGCCGACCCCACTTAGTAGGATAAGGCTTGGTTGTTGTTGTTGAAGGGAAAACAAGAAACATAGAAAGTAAACGGACCATAAGGTTCCGTCTAGGAGTTTGGAGGGGGGAGGGAAGGTGGGGTGGGGAAGAGAGGGAAAAAGAATCCTTCCACCTTATTTGAGAGAGTAATTTTCTAAAGAATGATAAGAAAATGCTTATGATTAATATCTATAGTTTTTTCTAGTATTATAACATCATGTAAAAGACTTGAAGAATTTATCTTAGCCCTCTAAAACCCCTCCAAAATCTTCCTCCTATGCACTTTTTTAGTTCCCCCAAATCGGGGGGTTTTGTATTATGAAGAAAAATGAACCACCTAAGTCCTCTATTCCTTCCACTTCCTCCATCCTTTTCTCCAAAGCCCTCCGCTCCCCCTCTTGAACTCCCAAACATGCCCTAAGAGTTCTGGTAGTTTCTTTTTCATCTTTCTTTTGGTTTCTCATTTTGAATTGGACCCTTTATGAACCATGTCATCGAAGTAGCCTTACATTACTAGGCTATCCTTTCTGGGTTCTCTTTTCAAGTTTGTTTTAGCAAAACAGTGGCAATGCTATTGTATAAGTTATTTAGTCCATGTCTTTCTCTGTTAAATTACCTTGTCAACTAAGAAGCCGTATGTGTAATTTGTAAATTAATCCATTTTATGTTTAAATCTTGTAATGGATACAGGTGGTGAGTTGTACAGCTATTCAAATGAGTTACATGCAGCTAGTGATGTGTTGTTGCTGGTATTTTTGTTCCCCCTAAAACACATTATGAAGAAAACAACAGCCGAAAGGAATCAAGAGCTTTATGCAGCCGTTGCTAATGCACCTTCCTTTTTGCCATACACAAATGCTTATACACTTAGTAGGAGACAGCCTTGTTTGTTTGGCTCTAGTATACCATGAATTTGCTTTCACTCTTTGTAATGCACAGTTTTTTTTTCTTTTCGTTTTATACTAGCAATAGCATCTCTGTATATGTTAATTTTGTGGAATGAGTATTTTTTTTTCTTTCAGTTTTTTATTTTTATAATGTGAAATGAGTTTTTTAAATGACTTATAACTATAGTTTTTATGCTGTTTTCTTTTGCTTTCACTGAGTTGTGTTTAAAATGTTATCATCAATGTTTCTGTACCAGTGTGTGTGTGTCTTACACATGTGCTTTTTGAATGAAATATGTTTTTTAAACTACTACTAATTTTTAGCTGAATAAAGTTTGGAAGATAGAAACATTGCCACCGGCATACCTAGTTCCCCAATTCCTATTATGTCCTTAAATAATACACTTCCATTACCACCGGCACTACCTAACTTGCTTATTGTCAACCAAACCTGTCAATTCTCAAATTGTTGGCTTTTGACCTTAGGTTTCAACTTTGTCTATTATGAAAAGGAAAAAATAACTTAAAGAAAAACCCATTTACACAAATTTTATAATAAGAGCAAGAAATGCATGCATTATAGGAATGAAAAGAAGAGAAAAAACCTAAATATCAGGATTAGTACATTGAACCAATCCACCTAGATACTAACGACAGATTCCAGCCTGGTTACTAATTTGAATTCTTTCATGATTTAAGTACATATGATAACATAAAAATAATACTAATATGTAGAAACACTGATTCTGGTCAAGGTTAAAATAGCTTTTGAGTGATGGCATTGTCCCACTTTGAAGCAAAAATACAAGGACCCTTGAAGGGGTACATTTAAGTACGGAATAGCATAAGACAAGGTACGTGGTACGTGTTTTTTGTTTTATTTCATTTATTATAAAGATTGAAAATTGGATATGTAGGGTTAGTTTGGGAAAACAATAAAATAATTACGATGCTTATCTTATGTTGGAGGTTGGACAATGCCATGTGTGAATGAAAGAGTTGGTCCACAAGTGAGAAGATTGTGTATAAATTAGAGATTAGAATTGTCTCTTTGTTTGATTTTGTTTGATTTCCTATGAGAAAAATCATTTTTTAAAATTGAAATCATATAATACTTATTGCTCTCAGCTGCAAAGCTCTCTTGTGTTGTTACATAAAACCATGAAAGTCATAATCATCAACTTCAACTAGGATTTCATTGTCAAAAGAAAACTTCAACTAGGATTTTGATTTAACTTTTTTTAGGGCAAGGATCTATGATGTAACTTTGTATAATCTTTCAATAAATGCATTTTAGATTTAAGAGCTTTGTTTTGTCATAAATCTAAATCTAAATTATTTAAGCACACTCGTACAAATGATGTATATTTTTATCTATTTGTATCTATGTAATTTATATTTATGGTTGTGACCATCTAAAAATTATCCTAGATTTAATCTCAAATCAAAACCCATTAACTTCCTATGACTAGGGAATTAAATTCTCCACATTTTTGTGACCTTCGGAACAACTATAACTAGACAGATTAAATTCTCTACATTTTTGTGACCTTCGGAACAACTATAACTAGACAGAGAAAGATAAAAGAAAATTTATGTGAGGGAAAGCAATGGTGAGAGAGTGAATATATTATACGAGTGAGAAATGGTTTAGAGGATATAGAAAAGAATAATGATATTTAGATAACTATTTAAATAATAAGAGTTGAGATACTGTTATGTGGTTGTATAAATATTTCTGCAACTAAGAGATCTAAATCTTTTCGAACATAAGAATTACTACTATAAAGAGTACCAACAATCTTTAAGACATTTTTAATATTAGTTAAATTTTTTTAAAAAATAAATAAATTATCAGAATAAATCAATTGGAGTCCCATAATAATTAGTACAATCCATGTTAATTTTTACAAATTTAAACAAGTTTTTTTTTGGAAAATGCTAAGCGGTACCCTCAGAGCACTAGTTAAGAAAGCAAATATCTTACATTGAAACTTGTGCATTCAACTCCTCAAAAATCTAAAAAGTGGTATTTTCAACTTAAAACTTTTTTTTTTGTTTTCTTAACCTCTAAGGGCAGTGGATAGCATGACTTTGTTTTTTAGGAAATTCAAGAAAGTTTTATATAGTTAAAGTTTCTTTTCACCTATAGTAATATGATATGATACATGTGAATTTTATTTTATCCTTTGAGAAAGGGACAAAGCCATGTGACCCACCTCACTAATAATGGAACAACCCATCCATCTCTGCCTCCTGCTCTTGCTTTCATATTATTATTTGACAAAACATATTATTGATTTATTTTAGGAAAAAACATATTATTATTTATTGAAAAAACAACTTCAACTACTAATCATCAAAACTTATAGACATAGCAGATAGTGACAACTGTCATAGAAAATAAGTTTTAAACTTTCATTTAATATGTGCCTATTACTCATGCTTAACGGGTATGTAATGTGTAATACATTTTTTTTTTTGAGCAAATGTATGTGTAATACTTTGTTTTTGAATAAATGTGTAATACTTGTTTGTTTTGGTAAGAAATGTATGTGTAATATTATGAAGAGGTAGTATTATTATTAATATTTTGAAAGAAATATTAATAAGACTGTTCTTTTGTTTTGATTCTCTTAATTATAAAATTCCATTTTTGAAAAATCTGATTTTTTTTTTAAATATACATGTTAGTAGTGTTTAAAACTGAACTAAACCACGTATTTTTTTATCTTACGGTTTAAATGATTTTTAACCTTAAAAACCAAATCAAACTGCACGACAAACACTTAAAAAACCGAACAAAACCGCACCGCATACACATTTACATATTAACCTCAAAAAGATTATTTCTTTTTGAGTGGATAAGTAATTATATTTTGTTTTTACAAAAAGAGTGTTAATTAGATGTTATGTTAAAAATTGAAACCTATATACAAATATGAAATCAAAATAATTCTGCAACTGTTACCAATTATAAAGTAGAACAGTTAAACCAAAAGAAGAAGAAAAAACCAACAATTTAATAGTGTCAGATTCTTAGCTTGTTGTAAAAGATACAAAACAAAACCAAACAAAGATGAAACAAAACCTTTTCCAATCTGTTTCCAACCACACCCCATGTTGTCATTTCTTTATTCACAAACTGCCCATATTTTGTGACATCTCTGATTTTCTTCGTTTTTTCTATTGATTCTCCTTATCACAGTTGTTGTCTTGTTTTGTCTATCACAGTGCATTGTCACTGATTCTTCCAAGTTCAGATCTGTTAAAAAAATTCTCTTTCTGTGTTTTTGTTGAAGATTCATTGACTTCAGCAAAAATTTGAGGTGGGTTCTCTTTTTTTCAACCTTTTTTGGTGTCCTATGATGTTGTAACAGAAAATTCACATGACCCAGTTGTTTTTTTTTGCTTAGTTTGTTATAAAGGTTTCAACTTTCATAAACCCTTTTCTTTTGGGTTGTTGAATTTGATTTCTTTGTACAAAAATCTTAGAAACCATGTTGTTTATGTGATTGGATAGTTCTTGTTTTTGCCCTTTTGCAAATTTTGCTTCTTTTTGTTGAAAAGTTGATTGTTGGGGGAAGAAGAATCATGATGGGGAAGGTTATTGAGGAGGGACTATTGTTTGTATTGATTTTGATGATTGTGAGCAAAAATGTAGAGGCTCAACAAAAATCAATTCTTATAAATTGTGGTTCAAATTCTTCTGTGAATGTTGATGGTAGGAAATGGATTGGGGATATGGCACCTAATAACAATGTTACCCTTAGTTCTTCTCCTGGTGTTGTTGCTTCCACTGATGGATTAAGTGGAAATTCAATTTATGAACCACTTTATAAAACAGCTAGAATTTTCACAGCTTCTTTGAATTACACAATCAAAGATGTTCATGGAAACTATTTTGTTAGGTTTCATTTATGTCCCTTTGAGATTGTGGACCACAATGTGAATGAGTCGTCTTTTGGTGTTGTTGTCAATGGTATGAAACTATTGTCGGAGTTTAATGTTCCGGGTAAGATATCTGAAAAGAATGTGAACCTGCAGAATTCTGGAAAGAATTCAAGTTCGTTCTGTTTGATCAAAGAGTATATTCTGGATGTCAATGATGGTATGCTTTTGATTGAGTTTCTTCCAAGTGGAAATTCGTTTGGCTTCATCAATGCCATTGAGATTGTTCCCGTTGTTGGCGAGCTTTTTGATGGTTCGGTTGGTAAAGTTGGCGGTGGAAACTTGAATTTGACTGGACATGGGATGGAGACTATGTATAGGTTAAATGTTGGTGGCCCTGAGATTCAATCCAATCAGGATCCGGATCTTCGGAGAATTTGGGAAGTTGATTCTAGCTATATGGTCACGGAAAACGCCGGTGCAGCAATTAAGAGCAGCTCTAATATTACGTATGCTTCTGCGAATGATACTTCAGTGGCTCCTCTCCTTGTGTATGAAACTGCAAGGGCAATGTCAAACACAGAAGTCTTGGACAAAAGATTTAACATGTCATGGAAGTTTGAAGTAGATCCTGATTTTGATTATGTTGTCCGGTTACATTTCTGCGAGCTGATGTATGATAAGTCGAACGAGAGAATATTCAGGATCTACATAAACAACAGAACAGCTGCGGATAATGTTGATGTTTTTGTTCGAGCAGGAGGGAAGAATAAAGCGTATCATCAGGATCATTATGATTCCGCATCATTGAGGATGGACACATTTTGGGTTCAACTAGGTCCTGATACGGCTGCTGGTGCTGCAGGAACCGATGCTCTCTTGAATGGTCTAGAGATTTTTAAGCTTAGCAGAAATGGGAATCTCGCCTATGTGGAGAAATTTGACTTGGCCGGGAAATCGGGAAGCAGTTCAAAAGCAAAAGTTCTTTGGATTGGAGTAGGAGCAGGTATTGCTTCTGTAGCTATAGTTGCATGTGTTGGTGTCTTTGTTTTCTGTTTCTGCAAAAGAAGGAGAAAAGAATCAAGTGATACCAAAACAAACTCTCCTGGTTGGCGACCGATATTCCTTTATGGAGGGGCTGCTGTAAATAGCACTGTAGGTGCCAAGGGATCAACAGGAAATCAAAAGTTATATGGTACTGTCACCTCAACAGGTGCTGGTAAGCGGTTTACATTGGCTGAAATCAACGCTGCAACAAATAATTTCGACGACAGTTTGGTCATTGGAGTTGGAGGCTTTGGTAAGGTGTATAAGGGAGAGGTTGATGATGGTGTCCCCGCTGCAATTAAGCGCGCCAATCCACAGTCTGAACAAGGTCTGGCTGAATTTGAGACAGAAATTGAGATGCTCTCAAAACTAAGACACAGGCATCTTGTGTCTTTGATTGGTTTCTGTGAAGAGAAAAGTGAAATGATTTTGGTTTATGAGTACATGGCAAATGGAACTCTAAGAAGTCATCTATTTGGGAGCGATCTCCCTCCACTAACTTGGAAGCAGCGTCTTGAAGCCTGCATAGGTGCTGCAAGGGGACTTCACTACCTTCACACAGGAGCCGACCGTGGAATAATTCACCGGGATGTCAAGACAACCAATATATTGTTAGACGAGAATTTTGTAGCAAAAATGGCTGATTTCGGTTTGTCAAAAGACGGTCCTGCTTTTGAACATACTCATGTTAGCACTGCTGTGAAAGGAAGTTTTGGCTATCTCGATCCGGAGTACTTCAGAAGACAACAGTTAACCGAGAAATCAGATGTTTACTCTTTCGGAGTTGTTCTTTTTGAAGCTGTTTGTGCTAGAGCTGTGATAAACCCTACCTTGCCTAAAGATCAAATCAATCTTGCAGAATGGGCAATGAGATGGCAAATAGAAAGATCACTTGAAAAAATCATTGACCCACGTCTTAATGGAAACTATTGTCCGGAATCGTTGTCTAAGTTTGGGGAAATAGCTGAAAAATGTCTCGCCGATGATGGTAAGAGCCGCCCGACCATGGGAGAGGTGTTATGGCACTTGGAGTATGTCTTGCAGCTGCATGAAGCTTGGCTCAATAGGGACAACAATAGCACAGAAAATTCCTTCTCTGGTAGTCAAGCTTTGAGTGGTCTAAATGATGGAAGAGTTGAGGTTGCGCAGGAGCATTCAAATCAAAATGAAGAGGTTGATTTGGATTTTAAAAATACAGCTGATTTAGTCCACAGCAGTGTGTAAGAGTCTAAGAAGTGAATACTGCAATTTGAAGAATCATGACCTTATATTATCCTCTACAGATTCTTTCTATTCGTTTTATTAAATTCAAGTTGTTTATTATTACTATTACTATTGTTTTTAGTATCTGATTCTTGTATACATGGTAATGGATTTTTCAAACATTGTCACAAAAAAATGTTAATATTTGTGATATGTACTGCTTTTGCAATGAGTTGCAACCAATTGTATTATTATTTACTGGGATCTTTTTTCTCAAAAGTTCATATCAAAAGCATCATCAACCACTTCTGTAAAGTGTGTATTTTCATTTCCATTTGCCTTTTAAATCATCTTGTGATTATGCACTTTAGTCTTTGAAACTGTGAGGATCGACCAAAATACTTTCTGAACTCTGAATTGACAAATACATCCCTAAAATTATAATATGTCACTCAAAGTGATTGATGTCAACTCAGTAACATAACATTTTATGAAATTTAAAATTAATTAGCATTTATGTGCAAGGTTTAATATTCATGAATCAAATAGTTCTAGTGTCTTAAAATTTAAAAAGTTTTGAATAAGTTTAAAACTGGACAAACATTTTTTTACATCAAATAATTTCTTATTGAACTTGAGCAATTTTCAATTACTTTGAAGTGAGCCTTTTTTATTCAAATGGATTACATTTTAAGAAAATTGACATTTTTTAAGTGAAAGTAGATTACAAGAAAAGTATTTGAGTATCTTGAGGCAGCTAAAAGTGTACTAGTTATCCTCTCAAAAATAAAGTGTGTACTAGTTATATCTCTCTGCAAAAATTAAATTAGTTGATTACCAAGAAAAGTACTACTTGACTACTTTGCTACATTGTCATAACCACATTAAAATATTTAATTTTTTATTTTGATTTCTTTTCTTAGCTTTTACTATTATATTCTTCAATCATTTTAAGAGAGATATATTGTGATAGCTCTTGCTAGCCAAGCCCCTTGGGGCTATATATATGTGTTTTAAGGCTCACACATTTAACAAAGTGAAGGGAGTCATAAAAATTTATAACTCATCAGTAAACCATGGAGAAGAAATCACTAGCAGGCTTGTGTTTCCTCTTCCTCGTTCTCGTTGTTGCACGCAAGACATTCTTCTTTATACACTCTTTATCAATGGTTATGTTTGTAAAAAAATTGGATGCACAATGTTACGTAATCAAGAAGAATCTTTGAATATGTGTGTGTACTTTAATCAAGAAGAGAATGTGTTTGCTCGATTGTGCATGTGTTAGTTATTCATTTTATCATATGAAATATACTAACTAGTGAAGTTCTTTGTTTAACAAGAACTAGAATTTACCATGAACTTTGACAAAAAAACTAAATTAAAAGGTTATCAATTAGAAATGAAAAGAGTGGGTAAAACGATTCTTGTCCATGACAAAAGCAAATTTTGTCATTTATACACCCAAAACAATTTTGACTTAAAATATCCGGACATCATATTTTATACAAATGACTTGTATTGTGAAACTATCTAAACATAAAATATCTTATCAATCATGGTACTTATCATTGATCCACTAGGAAACTATTTCCCCAAATCATTGTCCAAGTTTGGCGAGATAGTCGAAAAATGACTTGTCAATGATGGTAAAAGCCGGCCTACCACGGTAGAAGCTTGGCTCAACATGGACAACAATAGCACTGAAAATTCCTTCTCTAGTAGTCGAGGTTTGAGTGGTCTACAAGATAGAAGAGTTTTAAGTTGTAGAGGAGCATTCAAATCAAGATGAAGAGGTTGATTTCGATTCTAAAAATACAACTGATTTATTCCACTTCAGTGTGTAAGACTCTAAGAAATGAATGCTGCAATTTGAAGAATCACGACCTTATATTAAATTCAAGTTGTTTATCAATACTGTTTTTAGCACCTATTTCTTGTATACATTTTTTAAACATTTTGTCACAAAAAATATGTTAAGATTTGTGATTTGCACTGCTTTTGCATTGAGTTGCAGCTAATTGTATTATTACTTGCTGGTATCTTTCTTCTCAAAAGTTCATATCAATAGCCTCATCAACTATTCTGTAAGGTATATTTCCATTTTAATTTCTTGGATAGTCTACCTATGATAAATAAATGCGACATTACTGTTATTTAATATCCAACAAATAAATAGGGGGGATTCGAAGAATCTTAACCGCTGCTTACTTTTCTGCAACCAAAAACAGGTAACTTGCTCTGTTGCAAACAGATAAAACTTGCAAATCTCTAACTTTTAACTCTTTTATCTTATCGTCAAACTAAAAATAAGTAACGCGAATTATTGGACGAAACGACAATCCATGTGGGTAGGATACTCTACTTATCACTTTATTACTTGGTAAAAGATTTGATACACTTGTCTAATCCACACATCACTTGCACTTTCACTAATGTTTGATATTGGTCTTTGCACTATAGTATTGCTCCTAAACCCTTTTAAAAAAAAACTTTCGATGATATTATTATTATTTTGATCATTATTTTTCTTAAGAATAATTATAAAGAAATAAAATAAAAAAATCCTTTTTAAATGAACAAAAATGATTTTATAATTATTCTTTTAAAAAGTAATTTGTCCACGTGATTAGTTTTCTTTAATGAACAAAAATGATTTTTTAATTATTCTTTAAAAAATAATTCTTTAAAAGCATTTATTTCATTTTATTCTTTAAAAAGTAAAAATAAAAAATTCTTTAAAAAAAGGTTTTTATTTTTTTTTATTTCATTTCTAATAATTCTCAATAAAAAGCTTTGATTTTTTAATTAATTAAAATGATTTTTATAATTATTCTCTCAAAAAATTATTGGTCCATAGTTTTCTTTAATGAAAAAAATGATTTTTAATTATCCTTAAAAAAAATTCTTTAAAAGCTTCAATTTTATTTTATTCTTTAAAAAAGTAAAATAAAAAATATTTAAAAAGGATTTCTTTTATTTTATTTCTTTATAATTAATCTCAAGAAAAATAATGATCAAAATAATAATAATATCATTGAATTTTTTTAAAAAGGGTTTGGGGACCAATAATAAAGTGCAAGGATCAATATCAAACAGTAGTGAAAGTGTAGGGACTAATGATATTATAAAAAATAATTAATAAAATAGTAGTAAAAAAGTTGAATTTTTTGTCTTTTAGTGTGTCACATGGCATGTAATGATTGGCCCACGTGACACATCGTTGGTTTTGGTTTTTTTTTTTTAATTTAAACTTAAAATAACAAAACATTTACAAAGTGCAGAGATCAATGTTAAACCAAAAAAAAATGCAAAGATCAATGTTATATGATAAAAAATATAGGGATCGATTACACTACTTGACTACTTTACCACATATCCTAACCGATTTTGACCAACATTAACATAACCATGATAGCTCTTACTACTAGCTAAGCCCCTTGGGGCTATATATATGTATCTTAAGGTCATCACACATACACACATTTAACAAAGTGAAGGGAGTCCTTAAATTTATAATTCATCACTAAACCATGGAGAAGAAATCACTAGCAGGCTTATGTTTCCTCTTCCTCGTTCTCTTTGTTACACGTAAGACATACTGTGAGATATACTCATTAGATTTGACTTAAACAATATAGTTGTTCTTGTATATTTATTGAAAAGTGAATTATGCAATCCAATTAACATTCTATTTGGTATTTGGATGCAGAGGAAAGTGTCGTGATTGGAGCAAAGATTTGTCAGGTACCGTCTCGTACATTCACGGGTGTATGCGTCCCGCTCGACTTTCCTTTTTGTGACTATGACTGTAAGAACAAAGAGCATGCAATCAAGGGCAAGTGTGTGGCCTTCAGTTGTTACTGCCTTAAAGGATGTTAAATTGATCCAAAAACGTACATGCATTGAATAAATAACATGCAGAATAGCTAGCACTGCATCTATGTATGTGTATTGCATTGCGTCATGACTCTTTGAATATGTGTTTCTACATTAATCAAAAAGAAAATTATGTGTTTACTCGTTGTGCATGTGTTAGTTATTCACTTTAACATATCAACTTTACAAACTATTGCATTCTATGTTTAACAAGAACTAGAATTAACTATTAACTTTAACAAAAAAAACTAAATTAAAAGGTTATCAATTAGACATGAAAAAGAGTAGGGAAAGCAATTCTTGTCATTTATTTATACACCCAAAAGCAATTTTGACTTAAAATATTTAAACAATATATTTCGTACAAATCACTTATATTGTAAAGGTATGTAAATATAAAATATCTTATATTCAACTCAATTTTAACTAAAATCAATTCTCACAGTTGCGGAACAAAACACTCATTTAAACAAGTTGCAATATTGATTTATTGTTTATTGGTGTATTGGTTATTAAAGTGTATGAAGATAGCACAAAAAGAAGAAAGCTTCACCAGAAGAGAGTGAGAGCGAGATATAGCAGTATAAAAAAAAGCCCGTTGAGATGATGACACGAGTTTGAGAAAGAGATGAATATTGAGAACAAAAAAATACCGGCAATATCTAAAATGGTGAAAATATATTAATTTTTTTAGGGTCTAGTTAACAAATGTTCTCGGACACTTTTTAAGTATTCTAAATCAAATAATTACTCTTTAAAAATATCAAATTTTTTAATTTTCAATAGATTTTATTACACAAACTTTCATAAAAAGTTGCAATATAAAATCTTTAATCAGTGTGTCGGGGGCACTAGTTAACATTTTTTTATAACCAAAAGTATATTTCTTTTTGACTATTGAAAGAGAAGAAACTAGTCAATGAGCATTTATTATAAGCCAAAAGTCAAAAACAAAAACAAATACTCCATGATCACATTTATAAGAAAAAACTATTTTTTAAGTTCATTAAATATCTAATATATTTGGTCTATAATATATATCAAATACATTAAGCATTCAGTGAACTTAAAAAAAAAAAATGTTTTGCTTATAAACGTGACTGAAGGAAGTATATTTCTATTTTATTATTTTATATCAAGTATATTTCTTTTTGACTATCGAAAGAAAAGAAACAATCAATGGGCATTTATATTCAGGCAAAAGTCAACAACAAAAACAAGTACTCCCACCATCCCAAAGTATAAGCAAAAACTGATCAATAAAAATTAATGTATTTGGTTCAAAATTTGTATCAAATACATCAACTTATGTTGACCAATTTTTACTTATATTTTGAGACGGAGAGAACACATTTCTATTTTTTTATAACCGAAAGTATATTTCTTGTTGACTATTGAAAGAGAAGAAACTAGTCAATGGGCATTTATTATTAGGCAAAAGTCAAAAACAAAAACAAACCAGATACAATGGTGACATGCAGTGATCGAATAAATCCTCCTCTAGCGGATCGAGGGAATTGTTGAAACTAACATATTGGAAGATCAATTCATGTCATTGGTCCTAGGAAACAAGAACTTGAATTTTGTAAAAGACTACTCCTTTAATTTCAAGATACTTGTCGCAGTCAATCACTGCACAAATGTCAATACACAATTTTGATCATTAATATATTTAATTATACGTAAAAAATTATAAAAATATGTTATTTTGTAATTATATATTAGTTAAAAAAAATATGGTCAGAGTAAACTATCTGAATAGTGCACATTGTTAAAATGTGACATGTATTTTAAAATAGAGGGAGTGTTATATTTGATATGTTAAAAAATAAAAGATATAACAACCAGTTGTACTAAGTAGAACTATTATCTTATTCAATATCATAAACATATTTTTTTTTAAGAAACTAGAACTTTTGATATTTTTGCCTCTTGATTTTTTTTTTCCTATTTTTTTTTGTGTAGACCAATGACAATTTTTTCATATTTTTTTTCTTTTTGATAAATAAGTTCTACTAGTACCCCACCCCAAACTTAAAATGTTGCTAATTCCAAAGAGAACCTCAAACTTAGTATCAAACCATACTCAGTCAAAATAATTACCTATTCTAACTCCAAAAGAAGTAAAAAAGGTAGCATAAAAGGTTCAAGACTGTGACATGATTCGACACTTATTAACAACAAAAGAATTTTGCATCTGGAGGCTCAAAGTGGTTTCACAAAGGATAATAAGAATATAAAAGGGTTGCTTGAAAGGCTCAAGGTACCAAAGAAAAATTGTCTCGTGTGTAATATAAAATGATTGATTGTCCATAAAGAACGACCTCAAATTCAAGCAAAAATAACATTCATATGAAACACTCATGATAGAAAGAATTTAAGTAACTAACACCCTAGAATGAATTTGGAAATATTTGGCTCTAAATCTCGTCGGTTATGCTATTCAGAAAAGAAATGATGGTTTATATGAGTACCTTCAGTAGTAAACCCCAATGGTTATCGTGCTCTTGAATGTCAGGGTAACTTAGCCTCCTCTGTAAATATTCTAAAATAATTCTCTAAGACTAAAACAAGATTAAGCATAAATGGAAATGTTGTAAATGTAATGGAAAAGAAATAAAATTTTATTAGATAATACTAAGGAATAGCAACAGAAAAAGAAATGAAATTGATTAGTCAGATAATCTCAGCTTAGCAGAAAACAAAATGATGGGTTGCCTCCCATCAAGCGCGTGTTTAACGTCTCTGTCACGACGGTCAATAGGTTGCCTCCTATTCAACGCTTCTTTTAGGTCACTAGCTTGACGAAATAGGTTGCCTCATATTCAGCGCGTGTTTTGCGTCCTGAGCCTGATAGATGTGTCTAAATTGTTCTTGGGAGCCCCTGACCTTCAGGCTCATTGTCTTCCTCTTCATCTTCAAAATTAGATTCTTATTGAGTCATGTATCACATTGCTAGTTCTTCTTCAACTCCTCTTCTGGTGTATTCATCCACAATTCTCTTAAGGAAAATCCACTATAGTGTTTGACTTGTGTCTATTTCATATTCAGGGCAAACCACAACGAACATTTGGTAGTCTTCCAGGATTCTAATTATGGCCCACCCTTGTTCCGCATCCATGATAAGACCAGACTGAGCAAAGAATCCTCTTGCTAGGATGAGTGGGAAACCATACCTATCTCCGGTGTCAGTTGTTATGATGTCCATAATGAAATCGTAACCCCCTATGTTGATTGGAAAGTCATACAATATATCGATCACCATTTCTACATTACCATTATCATATCCAATTGATTTGTTATATGACCTCATCTTTAGATTCCCTAACTCTCTTGCCTTTGCTAGACTTATAAGGTTCACATTGGCTCCAAAATCACACAGGGCCTCACCGATGTATGTCTCCTCCATGCACACAAGGAGTGTATAACATCCTTCACCATCAAACTTGGCGGACACATGTACCTTGAAGTTGATGCGACACTCTTCAGTAAGTGATATGTAGTCCTCTTCAGATGAATCCACTGTTGTTTTCAGTAGTTTTGCAGAAAATTGATGCAGCACGGGCTTTGCTTCGCCATTTCCTCTACTGGCATATAAACTTTGTATTTTTCGAGAATCTGGTGGAGCTCCTTGAAGTTTTCAGCTACTTCTTTCTTTGCCTGCTTAATTTCTACCTGACGAGTGTCTTCCCTACATCAATAGCGTTGATCTGCTCTTCTTTTCCAGTTGGTTTTGATTTCTGCAGCTCCTACTGCTTTAGATCTACTTCCTTATGAAAATCGAGGTATCCTGGTTCTTTCTCCAGTTTCTCCATAGAGGATGTTTTTCACTTTCACCTTCTTGAATAGTGAAATCAAGTGCTCCTAGTTATGTTCTTCAATTTCCTCGTTAGTTGCCATCACTTGAAGAGCTTAAATGGCTTACCAATATTACTACTATTTATTTCCTAAATGCAATGCATGCTCGATCTATATTACTACTATTATTATTGCCCTATGCTAATTATGACTCTAATCCTATGATTACTAAATGCTAATCAATATCCTAAATGAAAAATTGAAATGGACTGACTCTTACTATTAAATGATCTAATGTTACCTAGATTCGATCTGATGAATGTAGTTATTATAACAACTGTTAATTTTTACTACGACTCTCTAATAATTCAATGTCAAACTGCACCTGCTAATCGCACAATGATCCTTACGTGCGGTATTTATACTATCTCGGTCGATTGCGACCACATATGAATAAGTTACGTGGTTGCATAAAGGATGTTGTTTTTAAAAAATACATGTCAAAAAATGTTATCATATAAAAGAAGTTACGTGTTTATATTAGATGAAGATTTGATTATGAGTATTTTTTTTTAAAAAAAGTTCGACACATAATTTGACATTCGTACGATTTTTTAAAGAACATTCCTACAAAATTTGAAAGTTATGATTTTTATTTTGTACAAAATAAATTCATATGGAATTTCATAGGGATCCCCATTCTTGCATTCTAACTTCGCAAGAATTAGAGTTAATGAAAAGTTACTCATTCCAAGAAACCTTTATACACAAGAATTTTACGCTTTCACCACTTCGACTGTCACTCGAGATCGACCTTGAACAAAAATTAATATTAAAACAAAATTAAAAAGTAATTCACATCACATGCATATACACATTTTCTTTTTGTACATGAACCAAGTATCTTTTGTGCACACGCCAAAAGACTAATCATTTAAAACATGTAAGACTACTAATAAGATTTAACACTGCTGCTTTCTTAGAGATGAATTCGAACTCATGACCTTATTGGGAGATCCTTATAGTATGATCTAAATACTCTTATATATATTCACATGCATATCTATTAACACATATTTTTAGTAAATTAAAAATCAATAGAAAAATATAACTTAAAATTTAAAAAATATTACCCAAAAAGTAGTAGAAGTGAAAAACAAAAATTTACTTGAGTAATATTTTTTTTTACCAATGAATGAACAGTGAAGAAGTAACAGAGTCCTTCCTTTCCCTTCTTACAACAAAACAAAACCCTACACGAGTGAGTTTCAGATTCTGAGACGCAACGCTATTTCTTCTTCATTCATCCGATTTCAATCTCTCTCTTTCTCTCCCGCCGCAACAATGCCTCCTAAATCTGCCAAATCGAAGGAAGCTCCAGTTGAACGACCCATCCTTGGTCGTTTCTCTTCTCACCTCAAGATTGGAATCGTATACTTCTATCTCTATCTCTTTCTAATCGCATCAATTTTCAATTTCTATACTATTTTCAGTAACCCTTTTTCAATTACAATAATGGGTTCTCCATTAATCAACTTCATTCCATGCTTAATTGATTCTTTATAATAGTCTAGATTGTAATATTTTTTGCATTTGAACTGAACTAGAACCATTGGGTTGCTGTTTATATATTTCAATGCTTGATTCAGTTTGTGAAATGATTTTGTTTGTTTGTTCGAGAATGATTTGGTTTATTTGAGCTTATTTACTGATGCAATCACTTTGAGGAGCTTATGAAAATAACTTATGAGAAACTGTTTGTTTGTTTCAATACCTGATTGAGTTTGTGAAATGATAATAAAATTGTCTGAAAACGATTATAGGCCTGTTTGAATTTGGGTTATTTAAGTTTATCAAAGGACATAAGCATAGAGAAGGTTTGTGAGAGCTTATGGAAACAACTTATGACATATTCATGAGCTGTTTATCACTTAATTCCATAAGATCTCATAGATAGCTTATATGAAAACAAATTTGAATTTATTTTATCTTTTGATATAGAAATGTCTTATAGATAAGCACTTATATGATAAACACTCGCGCTATAAGTGCTTAATTAAGCTGTTTATCCAAACAAGGCATTTGATTTATAGGCCTGTTTGGATATGGTTTATTTGAGTTTATCTACTTACATAATCACTATAATACTTTTTGAGAGAGCTTATGAAAACAACTTATGACATACTATTTGGAAGAGCTTATGAAAAAGTTGTTTTCAACTTATTTTCATAATCTCTCAAGGATAGCTTATGTGAATACGATTTAACTTTATTTTATCTTTTGGTATAGAAATAATTTATATACAAGCACTTAAATGATAAATGTTTAAGCTATAAGTGCTTAATTATGTTGTTTAATCAAACATGGACTTTGTATTTTTCATTTCATGTTAGTTATTATTACTCTGTTGTTCAGGTTGGTTTGCCAAACGTTGGAAAGTCTACACTTTTCAATACACTCACAAAGATGGCAATTCCTGCTGAGAACTTCCCCTTTTGCACTATTGAGCCTAATGAGGCCAGGGTCAATGTCCCTGATGAGCGTTTTGAGTGGCTTTGTCAGTTGTTCAAGCCAAAAAGCGAGGTTTGTAATATTGCTCATACCATTGCTGGTATATCTCTTTTGTTAATCTACTGATACACACACATGCTGTTACTAACTTTTAGTTATCTATTATTTGATGTATAAGTGTATTATATATCCTGACGTGTTTGTTGGATCTGTAAATACAGGTCTCTGCTTTTTTAGAAATCCATGACATAGCTGGATTGGTTCGAGGTGCTCATCAGGGGCAAGGATTGGGAAATAGTTTTTTATCTCACATCCGGGCTGTTGATGGCATTTTTCACGTTCTACGTAAGATGATTCCTGCTCTTATTTCCACACTACTGTTGCATCATGATGTTATGATATTGTCATATTGATTTCGGCGTTATTAACCTATAGTCATTGTTGTTTGGTAGGTGCATTTGAGGATCCAGATATTATCCACGTAGACGACACTGTTGACCCTGTGAGGGATTTAGAGGTTATTACTGAAGAGTTACGGCTGAAGGTATGCTTAATTGAAACCTTTTCTTTATCATAAAAGTGGCTTTTGGGCCAACCATTATTTATTTTTTGAATAGGCCAATATTAGTATGTTAATTGTTATATTAGCATATTTTTCCTCCTTGGCTCCTTGCCAACCGTTATTGTTGTTTGATCAAACATCAATTTTTTTTTTATTGGTTGTAAAGTACATGGTCTTTTAAGGGGGCTTTCTTAACAAACATGTGGATGGATGAATATCTCTGCACCATTGATTTGGTTTTTCTTTAATATCTGCCTGTTTATCTATGTGTGTTTTAACGCTAAGGAGGATCCCTTTACTCCAAATTCATTGTAATTTCTTTTTTTTAGTTTTGATGAATTTATTATTTAATCAAAATTTAAAGGTTGTACCTTTTCGATTGAACTTCTTGTATACTGTAATGTAACTGCTAATCCTCTCCCTTTGCATAACATCACAGGATATTGAATTCATGCAAAACAAGTTAGAAGATCTTGAAAAGAGCATGAAGAGGAGCAATGACAAGCAGTTAAAAATTGAGCTTGAATGTTGTCAAAAGGTTTGATTTAGCTTCTGAGCACTATTTGTACTCATTTAGCTTTTGCATGATACTATGGCCATTGGCCACCTTTTGTCTTGCTATTTTATATAATTTACAGTTTACTACTATTGTATCTGTTATGTGTTGTCTTACTTTTTTTTGGGTGTTTTATTGGTGTTTTCTTCGTATGATTCTCTTCTGGATTCCACAATACATTACTTTAATAAAATGGGAGTAGTTGCTTGCAACAATATTCTCAAATTTGGAAGGATGAAAGATTTGTGGTTGAAATATAATGTAAATAGTCAAATCAATTGCCGTCACTGGATGACTTATATTAGCTCTTAAAGAAGCATGAAAATTAAGTATGTGTTCATTTTTATGTTATGCATTGCATTCTCTCATAAGGTTGATTCTATCACTTAAATGTAATGTCATATTCCTTTTCTCTTCTCATGTGTTTAAGTTTTGTAAATATACACTCAAAAAAAGTTGGGGTAAATATAAGATGAATATTTTGGTGGCAATTTTTCACATCTTCAGGTCAAGGCATTCATTGAGGAGGGAAAAGATGTACGCCTAGGGGATTGGAAAGCTGCTGAGGTCGAGATTTTGAATTCCTTCCAGTTGCTTACTGCCAAGCCTGTTGTATACTTGGTAACATATTTCACTTCTCTTTCTTACTTTTGACTTTTTGTATGTCTCTGGTTTGCGTACAACCTGTAATCTATGTCATTTCGTACCTTATCCTACTACCAATTATTTCGGGTTATCAACGATACTTAACAGTGCTACATAATTTGGGATATGTCTTGAGAGACACGTGTCAGAAGTGTCTGTTTTCTATATGTTTGGAAAAAATTAGATACTAATTTGATATTTCTTAAAGTTGCCGGATATGGCTCAGGTATATTGATGATGTGATTATTAGTTGCGATTGACTCCACATTGTAATTTTTTTTTATATAGGAGACTCCTAATTATAAATAATCGTTTGGTTGAAATGACAACATTAGAGAGAGAGAGAGTCGGCGTAGCACCTATAGTAGAAAATATGGTGGAAAATAGGCTCAGGTGGTTTGGGCATGTATAGAGAAGACCTGTAGATTCTGTAGTAGAGAGTAGATCAGATGGAGGGGTAGTCAGATCACTAGAGCCAGAGGAAAACCTAGAAAAACTATAAGAGAAACTATTAGGAAAGATTAGAGATTAATGAGTTGGATCCAAATATGGTTTATGATAATAGAACATTATGGCGTAATTTGATCCATGTAACCGAACTCACTTAGTGGGATAAAGCTTGGTTGTTGTTGTGGTTGAAATTCAAATATGAACATAAGTTTGATTATTTTATATCCAAAGGCATTTGCAACTGTACGAGTTGACAAAACTATGTATCATCTAGCATTCATTTCCTCTTTCCCAGGGCTATGAACCATTCATTCACATACCTTTTTCTTGTGAAGGCCACATTTCATACATACTTCCTTCCAAACATGTTGGTATATATAAGTTCATTTTATAATTATTTAATTTTGCTATCCTTGCCATTTCATCCGACCCCACTTAGTGGGATAAGGCTTGGTTGTTGTTATATCCTTGCCATTTCATGTTCTAGAATTTTCAGAACTCGCCTTATCACTCTATGTATTTGTGTCCGTCACATATGTCTCTGTCAGTAATTCCTGAAGTATATATAATTAGTGACTGATAAGTTTAATCAAAATCCATATTGTTGTGTTCTTTATCTCAGATCTGTTTATGTGAATTTTCCAACTTTAATACTTGCATTTTATTCACAGATTAATATGACTGAAAGAGATTACCAAAGAAAGAAGAATAAGTTTCTTCCCAAAATTCACACATGGTACATAGTTATGTTTCTTTTTTCTTTCCGTGTCATTTTTTTTCTTCTGGGAGCCATTTAGACTTTGTCTCATTCCTGGCTATCGCTGTGCGAATATGAAGGATGCAATAAATAGTTGCAAAGTATTTTAGTTATTTCTTTCTACGAGCCACTAGAAAAAGAAAATATTTACTAGTTTGTCACATTTTGTTGCTTCTAGTGTATTACTGCTTACTTTTAACTTATATTTCTTATTGTGCCTAGTTTTTCTGTTTTTCCTTATTATTCTCTAAATATTTTGTTGGTTTATGATGTATTAATGTCAAAAAGAAATTTAATTATATTAATGTCAAAAAGAAATTTAATTACCATTAGTCACATTTGTTCTCCAGGGTCCAGGAACATGGTGGTGGACAAATGATTCCTTTCAGCTGTGTCTTAGAGAAGAATCTTTCAGATATGCCTCCTGATGAGGCGGCTAAATACTGCGAGGCGAACAATGTTCAAAGGTCTGTACAATGTATTTGCCTTACTTCTATTAAATGTATGAATGTGAAGTTATTATGCAAATATTATGTGGATTTGAGAAGACTGAATTTACTTATACATCAAACATTAAGGTCTTGAGTATATGTTGAAATATTCATTTTCATTCTTATATACCTTAAAAAAATTTCAACTTAATAATAGACACCACATAGATTCATATTTTATAGATATCCGGCCTGGACCAGTCAGTCAGACAGATCTAACAAGGAACCTAAATTGGGTTAGTCCTATCAGGTACTGGTCGAAAAACTGCGAAACCAGTGAAAATCTGTTATTCTCAGTTCTCACAATGAACCAATTTCTTTGCTTAAAAAATAGTATTTTTTAATCGTATGAATCAGACACATTGGCTTATACATGTCTTACCAGTTACCATTAATATGCAACTACTATTCTTTACCAGTTATCATATATATAAAAAATCTGATTACTATGTCATGTTATATTATATTGTTATACTACTGTGCTAATGTGATAAACTATGAATCTATGATCGAAGGTTCTTATTTTGTTTTACACAATTAATATTAATTATTTGAAAACTCCTTAAAAGATTATTAGTAGAAGCTTAAAAGATTTTTAAGCTTATCCTGTTTGCCTTTGTTTTTTTATTTTTCAATCTCCTTTTTCATAAGAAGTTCTAGCTGAATCCGTATTAATTTTAAAGATTTGGTGCATAATTTATATGCTACTGAAATTGCTATATCTTTCATTTTAACAGTGCTCTTCCCAAAATAATAAAGACTGGATTCTCAGCTATCAATCTCATTTACTTTTTCACAGCAGGACCTGATGAGGTAAATATCCGCATATCTCCTTTCACACTGATAGTTGTCTTCTAAATATTTATGAATGTTCATGGTCTTGGTTTCATAACCTTGTCAAACTGTAATTATTAGTTTCTCCCATAGTTGGCAAAATCTTATGATTTACAATTTGAAATGCACGGTTCTATACTTGGTAATGGGACAACTATTTTAGTCATATGATGAATAACAAATGAATTTAAATCATACAATCAATGAGTTGAATTTGAATCATGCAATCGATGAATGAATCATCAGTGTGATTTGTATAATTGATAGGAATAGTTCGATTCAAATACTTGTTTTTTGGTTTACTTTTTCATGTGCTTCTCGTCACATATATGGTAAAGTCAAATGCAATTATATTATTGAATGAAAAGAAACTGAAGGGCCGGTATGAAATGCATGTGTTTGTTAACACCTCCCTGCACCCCCTTCCTTTGTTCTGATGTGTTCCTTTGTTGAGGCTTCATGGTAGTTCTTTCTCATTCTGATTTGAGAACTGTTATTTGCTTGAATTCTTTTGTTTGGTTTTTCCATGTCTAAGGTACACCTTTTGCTGCCTTTCATTTAGTAACTTTTGTGGCTATTATTTGCTTCTTTCAGGTTAAGTGTTGGCAAATTAGACGCCTAACAAAGGCTCCTCAAGCTGCAGGGGCTATCCATACTGATTTTGAGAAGGGATTTATTTGTGCTGAGGTAAGTTCATTAATTTTGGACACTTCTTGATCAACCATATTATTATCCCTCCTATTGAACTTATTTAGGTAGCATTATGACATCTATACATATCGATTCTGCAATTAAATTATCTGCAAATGCTTTATTGCACCAGCATTTATTTTTATTTTTTATAAACAAGCATAGGAATCCTCAGATTCTAAGGCTGAATACTAAATGGCATCCTTTCCTTCACGGCAAATTTAGAAATGAATTCTTCTTTATGATTCTAATCAAGCTGTTTCACCCTTGCAATATGAATAACCGTCGGATAAAAATCTAATTGAAGTATGCTTTTTTTAAGACTGTTTCTTATTCTATGGCACAGTCACTGTTACTCATTGTGGTTTGGTCTACAATCATCCAACAGTTCTTATTCTATTTTCTTGCCGGCCTTTATGGCATAGCCATTCCCCTTATGAAAATATGTGTTCACTGGTTATTTAATTTAAATTATCATGATTGAATTTGATCTGTGAATTTTTTTTATTTTTATTTTTTATGTTTTCGCTGTTAGAGCGACTTCTATATATAATACACCCCTGATCTGGGTGCTTTGCAAATGTCGTTTCAGGTGATGAAATTTGATGATCTAAAGGAACTTGGAAGTGAGTCCGCTGTAAAGGTATGCACTTCTTTTTTTTTTGGTCATGTAGCCTAGTGGCTAGATTCACACACATTATGTGTGGAGAAGTGGGGAATCCGGGGTTCGAACCCCGGCCCCTGCACAAATTATCCTTGGTAGCTACCAATTAGGCTACACTTACGGGACCTATTCTTTAGATATAACTTTTTTTTTGTATTTCTATTGATTCCTAAAATGTTAAGATATAACTGTAATGGAACAAAAATTTGAGACAACACTTCAGGTCTGACATCTTAGCTTAACTGTGGCAAATATTTGAAACATTTGTGTAAATTTGTTTATGTTGTTAGTTTATAGGTTCTTTTAGGGACCTAACCATATCTCACTCTTTGTTGTATTGTTTATTAGGCTGCTGGAAAATATAAACAAGAAGGGAAAACTTATGTGGTCCAAGATGGCGACATTATATTTTTCAAGTTCAATGTTTCTGGTGGAGGGAAGAAGTGAAACCAGAAATTCACCTTTAGTAGCAGTTGTCTGCTTTTCATGAACTGTTTTTCATGATGGACACGCCTACCATGTTTTTGAGCATTATGTAAGAAGTTGAAAGTGTAATTTTTGGGAATTTTCATGATTATGTACTTAGGTTAATTATTTCTAGTGGATTTTAACTTTAGCCATTTCCGAAATTAAAACGTGTTCAAGTTACGTCTTATAGCAGTTTTGAATACATAAATGTTGGTGAGTTGATGCCTATTGAGTTATTGCATGTTAGATCAATCAGTATAAATTGTTTGTTAAAGAGTAAATTTGATGTGAACTGGGAATTTGTTGGCTGCTACTTCCAATTAAATTTCTCAAGAAATTATAGGCCCTATCATATGACTATTTTTTGTGTATAAAGCGTTTTTAAAATTAGTGACATTAATCAGGTTTATGTAGATATCCATCAGTATATTAATGGAACCTTCAATTTCTTGAGAAATAAAGATGATCTTTACCCAACCTTTATATCTTGGCATGTTTTTAATGCAAAGAACCTAGACCAGAGGTATGCATAAAGTTAAACTAAATACATATTTGGGTTTGAGATTGGGGAGAGATGATGATGCGTGGTGAGTTTAGGGATTAGGGAAAATAATTGTCATTGGACTATAAAGGTCTTGCATTATGCTTACAAAATTACTCCATAATATCAACGAAATGTTTTCCTCATTGGATAAGGAATGAAAGGCAATTGAATGCATAACTAAAATAGACAATAATTCTTGCAAATGCTATATATGAGCAAAAGAGGAAGAGGTTGGAGAACTTGTGAATTGTGTTTAGAGCTCAATGTTAGGTATGCAGAACATGACTACCAAAGCAGTGGATAATGATCTAAATGAACTCTTGTAAGAGTAGAGCAGATTGTGTTCTATCAAGTCTTCTTTCTGTGTGGTGCTGATCCCTCCTCTAGTTGGAAGAAGGATCAAATTGTTCCTGTCCGGCCAAGATTGAAAGCCTATTATAGGAATTCTTGATGGATTTTGATGTCCCCTCCCCTGTGTTCATGAGCTATCAAATTTGTATTGAAGTCACCTATGTTGCACCATGGAATTTGGTGTTGCTGCTGAAATGTTGCTAAAGCAAACCAAAGTTCCCTTCTTTTGGGATAAGTAGTAGAAGCATAAATACCAAAAATCTTGCCCATAATTAAGTGACCTCTATCATTAACACACAAAAAAACCTTAAGATTGGGTCTAATTAAAAACCTACTAGGGAAGACAAGAATATTCAACTAAGGTTTCAGGTATAAGGCAAAAGAAGCACTTCATTTGGAAAGTAAAAAATTTCACACTAAGAACGTTGACTAAATCTTACCATTTAAAATTTTAACACTTGTACGAAATGAAACATTTTTAGATTGAACACTTCAAAGTTTTAAACTATACCTCCAAAAGTAAAAGTTCATAATTTGGTTTTAATGGAATGAGTTTGTGGGTTTAAAACAAACATATTATTCAAACAATATTACTTTATATTTGATTGAATTGGTTGGGATTTAAACCAAACCACAAAATAAAATATAACTAATCACTTCAGCTTATGTTAATCAACCCGATATGTCTCAAAGATCACCCCTACAAAGAAGGAGAATTCGGAAACAAATGATTCTTTTCTAATGGCAAGGACAAATTCATCTAATGAAACTTAATTTATTGGTCAGACAATATTACTACACTAGTCTGACATTTCACTTCACTTAATACTATGCTTCCAAATGCATTTTGCATTAAATATATTGTTTGAAGACACCATAACAAATAGCCCTAAAGGATTAGGTGTTGCGGATGATAAAGTTCACACACACAGATAGACTTTAAGCTATTGAATTTAAATGCATGGATATAAGTACGAGCATGTAAAATTCTCTAATATGTTTATTACTAAAGTTTGGTGTCTTCATGCATTTAACATAAGTTGTACTACCTTAGTTACATTTATTTTTAAATTGGATTGTATCGCTTAATGAAGTTGTTAAGATTCATAACCAGATATTTATATTATTTCAAATAACATATCGCAAACTAAATAATATTGAATATAACATTTTATTTGGGTTGGTAAGGTGGTGTTTGGATATTTATATTCTTTCAAACAACATATTACAAACTAAATAATATTGAATGTAACATCCACTTGGGTTCTCTAAAAAAACCACTTGAGTTGGCACAATGATGTTGATTTGAGACCTTGGAGTGCATTTATTCTCAAAGTCTCACTTTTAATTTTCTCCGATGTGAATTTAAGTAAGCTAGTTTAACTTCTTAAAAAATAACTTTTTATTAAACTATAAAAAATAACTTTACTTGTACAAAAAAATTAATATTACAAACTAAATATCAATTATTTTTTTGTGTTAAACTTATGGTTCTCAAGGAAAGTAGCTCAGAGTTCAGACAAAATGTAAGTAAAGTCTACATAATTTTTTTCCACACAAATCAAACTCAAATTCTTTTAAATATTATATCGTAAAGGGAGCTCAATAACCACGTGAACCCGAATCATCACTTGTTTTTTTAGGCAAAATAGAAATTATATTAAAAAAAGAAAGAGATACAAAGACGGGGGCATGGACCTGACCCAGGAATAACCCAAACGGGAATACATTGCGATAAATTAGTCCATGTAGATCAACTCTAATCTAAGCAAAAATTCACTAAGCACAGGCACAAACTAGGGATGAGAGTAGGCCAGACCGACCTAAATGGGCCTACGGCCTAGCCTACGACAGGCCAGGTCAGACCACACTTTTTTCTTAAATAGGGAAGGCTAGGCTTTTTTAAAAGCCTATTTACCTTAAAAGACCAGGCCACAGGCTATTAGAAAAGCCTTCTAGGCCTATTAGGTCGGCCTACTTATGTAAACATGAATACTATTATTGATTATTATATTATATACTCTAATTTGAATTAAATTATAAATTTGTCAACCTTTAAAGTAATTTAAGCTTATTAGTTTACATTATTTTTTCGTATATTTAAATGTATTATTATAAATTAGAAATGAAATATGATATAATATATGGTAAAGTTCTCTAAAACTTCATGTTAAATATCGAAAAAGAGTTTGATATCATTGATATATTAGCCCGCTAGTCTATTTAACCTTTGATCACATTGCTTATTTACAGATGTTTATATGAAATATGCTTTTAAACAGGCTATCAGGCCTAATCAGGCTCATAAGGCCAGACTTAAGCCTAAAAAGTAAGCCTATGACAGGCCGCAAGCCAGGCTTAGGCCTTACAAAAATTTGACAGGCCAGACTTAGGCCTTGCAAAGCCTAGCTTGACCTAGCCTATTCCCATCCCTAGGCGCAACCAAGTGAACCCGCGTACGGGCGCGAAACCAAGTTAAAAAAAAAAGAGAGGGTGAAAAGTGAACATTTGCATAGAACAATTAGAGTTAAAAAATGGCGAATGGATCAACCGCCAACCCGGTATCAAAATTCAAGTGCCAACAACTCCCTAATGAACATCAAGCATAAATAGCTCTTTCGAGTAATAACAGAGTGAAGGTAGACATGACCCCTCAAAACCTGCAAATCTCAACAAACCTGGAATAATATCAGTGAATCAAAAAAAATCATACCACCAAGCACAACTAATAATTTGAAAAAAAATCACATAATTCAATGTAATTACAAGTGTCGGTGTCGGACATGACACGTGTCCGACACAGGACACGCCTAATCCGAGGAGTGTCCGTGCTTCATAGGTCACCCTTCATTTTTGTTTAACTCATTTAATATCATTGTACTAAATTACTCATTAGTTGGTTAAAATAAATTTACTGAATTATTAAAAAAAAAGAAGGGTGCAACTTTCTCGACCCCAAATTTCTAAAGAATCACACATGACTCTAAAATTTTATTTTCAAACGACATAAGTTGCTCACAAGTGAAATTCAAGTGGCACTAAAATTATGTTTTTCCTGGATGTGTACGTTTGAAGTAATTTTAGAGGTGGAAAAGGTTTCTCCCAAGTAAGAAATGACTGAAGTAATTTTCTTTAGTGCTTTGTTTCCCCGTCAAAACAACCGCAAACGCATGAATATTGAGAAGCTTGAAGTTTTAGCATTAGAAAATCACGACATAATTGTGGTGAGATGCGAGAAATAAGTGCAAAATGTGTATCCAAACACGCACTTGGTAAATTTTGTCAGTTAAATTTGACCACCTTAGAGCATAAATATCGGTCATCTTTTGAGAGTGTCTTAGCAGAAATTTCTGGCATTGTGTCAGAATTTTGCTTTCTCCAACAACTACCGTGGTATTGCATTGCTACGGTTGCTTTTCAACTTTTTTATGTAAAAAATAATATAAAATTAGAATGTGAATAAATTTGAGATGTATTGTGTGATTAAGTGAGACCCAGTTTAGAGTTTTAGATGAGTAATATAAATATTTAAAAAATGTAGTTGAGTGGCTTAAATAATTGGAAAGTGTAAAGTAATATAATATATTATGTGGGACTCATTTATACCATCCATATGGGTGGCATGTGGTTGCTTTTAGAGTTATTAGCCCAGCTGTATAGACCATGCTCTTGTATGTGTATATGGAAGGTGTTCTTATTACTTCTTTTAGGATCAATTTTTGAATTTTTATAATTTATTCATTATCTCATGTAATTATTGTTAATTTTTTCATAAATTTCTTCCACCAAAGATAATTCTATTCGAGGTATCGTTGGACACCGCATGTGGACATATCTACCAATCAAATTGGGACTCTTAAAAAAAAATCAAAATTGAAACATTGGTTCGATATGCTATTGAGTCTATCCACTTTATCACTAGACCAAACCCCCTTTTTTTTTTAATTTCTCCACTCAACCTTTTGGGAACAAATCTCTTGGCACATAATTAAAAAATCTGATTACTATGTCATGTCATGTTGTTACATTATATTATTATACTGTGCTAATGTGATAAACTATGAATCTATGATTGAAGGTTCTTATAACTTTTTTTTACACAATTAGCATTAATTATTTGTAAAACTCCCTCTTAAAAAAATTATTAGTAAAACTCGTAATAATTTGTTACACTAAATGAACAAAATAATTATATAAGACCAGGTGTGATTATTACACAATGGAAGTAATATATATATTTCTTCCTTTGTACAATGGAAGTATTATGTTTTACAAAGAACAAGAACAACCACGAGAGCCTCCTCTCTAAAAAAGAAACCAGAGCTTCATTCTGTTAAATAAGATCGGCTACATGAATTAAACTACATGTGTTACATCAAAAACTAAAATTGTATCTAATTCATTAATCTCTAAATTCTTATCAGACAACATAAAACTTTATCAAATCTCTATGAGATGTTTCACAAAGAAGAACTATATAATTTCAACAATATTTATCATCATTACTGTAAAAAAAAAAAACAATATATGATGAGATCATGAATGAAAATGGGAAACTACTTTATGTGACCATCAAACTTTTTTTTTTATAGATGGTTGATTTATAAATACCTCAAAATTACTCACTTGATTAAAAACCCAATCGAAAACTATAATCTGATCGAATTTTACTCACAAAACGGTTGATTTGGAGTTACGACCCTATTGAAAGCAAATTTGAGATGCTTAGTGAGCAACTTTCTTTTTTTATATATGAATCAATAGATGATTACTCAATATTTACCTCAACACTACTCACTTGATTGAAAAAGTCAATCAAAAATTATAATCTTATTAAATTTTACTCGCAAAAATAGTTGATTAAGAGTTACGATCCGATCGAAAACGAACTTAAAATGTGAAGGGGAGCAACTTTCCTTTTTTTGAAGGAGGAGAGCAACTTTCTTTATCATATATCAATCAATTTGTGTATTTTGCGGTTAGCTAATATGCCATGTTTATAGGAAAGGACCTTGGTCCATTGGCCCCATCCCCTAACCCATCTCAATTATTCTTTCAACAACTTCACCTCTAATTGTGATTGTGTCTTTATTGATGAAACCAATAAAACCTAGTCAAAGGGACAGTGTGGGTCCTACACTCATACGTGGCACTGCTAACACACTTTCCAACTCTAAAATCTTAAACCCCATTTGATAAAATCTTTTCACGTCCACTAGGAAACTGTGTGAAACATTAGATTCCCTCACTCTCTTTTTTTTGGCGGGTAAATCCCTAATTTTTTGCCCTAAAGATAAAAATGAAAACCCCAAAAAAATGTTGTAAAAATATAATCTTTTTTATTTTCCCGCTTTACCCTTTTCTCATTACCTCCATTACAAAACATAGCCACTAAAAAAACCTCAAAAGAATGAAATTCAAAGACAACTTTACCTTAAAAAACACTCTCACAGATTTGAAACTAGGGTTTTTGTTTTAAGGTCTTCAAATGTCACATGTATGCAAATGCAAAAAGACACTACTTGTAAAGGACAAAGGTATAGTCTTTTTAAGGTTCTGTTGGCACTAAGCATTAAAGTAAATGATGGGGTTATTTACTGTTTTCAGAAATTTTAATACTATATTTTTAGGTTATGAAAAAGATTTCACTCCTTCCATCAAAGCTTTTTAGGCCCAAAAAAAGTTTATGGGTCCCTTCCTCTTTATTGCAGCATGGATGTCAAATTGGGTATTCATTTCCCTTTTTTTCATTAGTTGGTTGTAGCCACCATAATGCTACTTATTTGTACTTTAGTTATGAGATTTTCTGATTTTGAAAGTTTTAATTTTTGTACTCAGTTCTGAAGTTTGATACTTGAAGGTAGGTTTCTTTGTTGCAGTGTACATTGTACTTCAAAGAAATGATTTTTGTTATAATTATTGTGTTTTATGTTTTTTATGTTTTCAGATCTCTAAAAATTTAGTCTTTCTTTTTGTTTGGTGCATTTATGTTTTAGTTTACTATGTTTAGTTATTAATGTTATCTCTGCTGAAACTGTATTGCATTTGTACAATATATGTTTTTTTTTAGTTTTCAAGGATAAATTCTCTTGAAGATTCTGGTTTTTTTTTTTTTATAATTTGGTGGTTGTTTAGCATTTTAGTGACTTTGTGAAGCATTTTTTTTAATTTTACTGTATCTCTTTAGTTTTTTGGCTTACCAATTTTTGTAAAATGCTATTT
>Ga0228711_1001670_pt1 | contig 33132 bp, 15 predicted proteins | sample MedpolnodulmetaG_2_FD_177996 | JGI IMG/M metagenome (GOLD analysis project Ga0228711, IMG submission 177996) | Root nodule microbial communities from Medicago polymorpha collected in Santa Monica, California, United States - brown nodules | ecosystem: Host-associated > Plants > Roots > Nodule... | reverse complement strand
ACTCTGAGCTCACTCAGACTCTGAATTACTTCAGACTCTGAACCTGAGAACAGTTCTTCAACGTAAGGAACGAAAAAGTTTTTGAGAACACAATTCAACCCCCCCCCTTCTTGTGTTTTTCTCACCTTCAAAATAGCCCTTGTGGCTATTTACCAACATGTCCCTCGTCTTAACGTGCACAAAACGATACTGATAACTGAACTTGCTTGCAACTACAAACATTGCATCATAAACTATTCCTCGTCATAAATGAATTCCTTGAACATTCATCCTCTGACACGTTCGTCTGATAATATTCCAATAACTGATGGGCGGGATGTTATGATAAACTATTGTTAAAATTTAATGATATATAGTTATTATTGGGACCCATTTAATAATTTATCTTGGGTGCTGGGTTGGAGAGTTTAGGTGCTTATAATATATTAATTATGAAACGAGCGACGTATACAGTCGGGACCCGTTTAAGCACCCAAACAAGATGCTGCATTGTGGATGGTCTTAGAAATCATGTTTACTTGTGTTAGATAAATAAGTAACATTAAATCAAGAGTACTAGTATTATTCCTATATACACATGGTCGATATGATAATTATTTAAAATGAACCCATAAACTTAGCATTTACTCCTTGATTATACAGATAAGACGCATTGTTATAATTCAAGATAATGATCATGAACTGTTTATGACAGATTAAAAAATGTTTAACAAGAGTTGAACGTTCAGATTTCTACATGTTTTTTTTAGGGTAAGATTTCTACAGGTTCAAACTGTCAGTTATTATTAAATAAAATAATGACATAATTATATTAATGGTTTAAGTAATCAGATTTCTGATAGTTTCAATAAAGGCTTAACGGTTGAAGACTACAACATTAGATTTTCATTTTTATTTTGAACATTGATGAAATATGACTTCATGTAATTCCGTGTATAATTATATCTTGCCTTTTCTTTTTTAGAGCAAGATTTTAAGTTCCCTTGTAATTCGACTCTATTATTTCAATTATCCAGTATCAAGTCGTAATGTTATGTATAATAATTCTAGAAAAATATACCGGGCATTATAGTTGATGTCTCTTACACTCCACCACAAAAATCAAAATTAACCACGACATCCGCATTCCACACTCGTCGCAACATAAGGTTAATACGAGTTTGAATATCGTCCACGGGAAACATCCATGAGAAGACGACCACCTTAGCTAGAGCCATACTCATTAAAAAAACAAACATAAGTTTTACTCTAACGTAAAAATGATAAAGCAGAACATCAAACAAAATTGTACCTAAAAATACCTAAGTATGTTTGACACTAAAACACAAAGTCTCATTCATCATTGACACTGGAGCAACAACTGTGATTTTCAAAAACAAATGTCATAGGAGGATCTAATTTAGGATAAGTTGTCTTTTGACCAACCATATGCTTAAGATTAATCCCAAATTAACCCAAACCCATATAAATCCTCTTATGCCTAACACCTAAATGAATCCCGTAATAATCATGCAAAGCTTGTCATTCATTTGTTAAAAAAACACTATCATTGAACCTCTCAACTAAAACATGGACTTCATTGTTATTTGGTATGACCTATGTTACGTAACGACTGATTTTATCTCAAAAAATTTCAACAAACATATTTGGTAACATTACCACACCCTGAACACAAACAATTTTTTTGTAACTATTTATAATCCATTATACAAATATGTGCGTCATATTAGACGAATAATTAAAAATACAAACATTAAATATCACATGGTCCACATCAAAATCTTTGTAGTATGTCCTATGTGTGATCTGTTGTTCGTTTACCATTTACCCAATGTGGATCCAAAGATGTTAATGCATAAAAACAAATGAAGTTACATGTTAGAAACGTAGGAAAAAATTAACCACACATTGACTTTTGCAACTACCACTTTTGTCTATAAGAAATTTGTTATAAGAAATTTTGTGGAAATTTAATATAAATATATAAAAATAAATAACTAAGAGTCCACCTGTTTAGCCTACAACCTGTATATGACCAGGCTCTTGTAGTATTTTTATAATTCGTATTTATGAAAGATTTACCATGTACCCTTACACTTATACATTTACCCCGACAAATGATACACCATTCCAATTTTATCCTATTCATACTTGACTTCACCACCTCAAATTATATCATAAAACTTTAGTTGAATTTTCAAGAACAAAATTAGTGGTCACGCTGTTGTATCCCTCTTCCAACTCCATTCCAACACAACACTTCCATCTGTTTCCTCATTTCAATTTTCTAGTTATCCAATTTTTCTTCTATCATTTTCTAGTCCATAAACTTTATATATGTGCATGTTATTAAATTACAACCACAGGGTGTGGGTTGGATGGCATCGTTGTAATTCTTTGACCAACATATGCTTAAGACTAATCCCAAATTGTGCCAAAGCCACATAAATCATCATGACCCAAGCACCTAAACGTATCCCCTTATCCAAATATGTAAATCATATTGGACGATTAATTAAAAATATAAAACATTAAATCTCACGTGGCCTACATCAAAATCTACATAGTATTTCCCATATTTAATTTATTTTTTGATTACCACCTTGTACAAACCAGTAACGCGATGCAAATACGAAAAATGTCAATGCATAAAAAAAATGAGCTTATATGTTTGCAACAATAGAACAGATTAACATGTAAAATGTTAATAAAAGGACAATATAAGAATATGAATCAAACGAATATCAATCAAGAAATTATAAAAAAAAGCAATGTCTCCATATTACTATTAGCCATAATGGAAATGAGAGGTACAAAAAACCGAGATATTAGTTGGTAAGATGAGAGGTGAATATCAAATAATTGTGGGTTGACAAATGAGAGATATGAAAAGTCAAGCTCTCGTTTTGTAGACAAATTAAAAAATTAAGTTTAGGGTTAGGAGGAAGAGAGGTGTAACATCCCGCTAAATCCTTTTTAGACTGCTGAATCAATTGGACGTATCGGGAAAAATATTTATGAAAGTTAATTATAACGGAGAATATTTAATATGTCGTGTGAGATAAACACACATGTTCATTTATCAATATCAACTTTAGTGTGTTTTAGCAAGACTCTTACTAAAAAGGGTAATCTAGTAATTTTGTTTTGAGATTATAAATAGACCCCAAAACTCTTTTCCCTTCATCTCTTCATTACATCCCTCTCTCGTAAATAAGAAAAAAATTCTCCTCCTCCCACTTTTTCTTCTCACTCTCGGCCACCCACCCCTTCTCTCATAACCTACCTTCCTTCACTATTCTAAGTAGAAAATCAACATGCAAGCAAATATTCTTGATCCTCAGACCTCAACACATTATAAACCTCTTGAAAGCTTTGGATTCTTCATTTATTCTTTTCCTCTTGGTCGTGACCCATTCTTCCTCTTGGTTTGGAAACTTATGATTAAATTGTTAGATTAAGCTATGGCATGTAAATTGGTACTAAATCTGTTTGGATTGGATTGCTAGAAGAATGATATAGAAATTGAACCATAAGTTGAAGTTGTGGTATTTATCATGAAGAGGAGTTAAGTGGTTATGTTGTTTTATGCCTTATGATATAGAATGATAATGAATCTCAATGTTTTATGCCTTATGGAACTGTGGTATTCATATGGATGCTTGGGCATGATCATTTCGGTTTAAAATAAGTTTTTACAGGTTTTACTATACTATCATGTTCGCCAAGGCGAGTTGGAGCTCGCCAAACGCGAGCAAGACGAGTTTGCTACTGGTAACCTCGCCATGGCGAGGTGATGGCTCGCTAGAGCTTTTCAGCCCAACTCTAGGTTAAAGGCTACGCTAGGCGAGTTGATGCCCGCCAAGCGAGGTGTCCTATTCATCAATATTTCTCAGATAAATAGTTCATACCTAAGGACCTAGCTACAATTCCATAAAAAATATCCTTTTCTAATAAAAGTAAAGTATGTTTGGGCATAGATTATCTTTGCGTAACACACGAGAGATTTAATTTATATTGATGAAAATTTTCGGGTAGGATTTTAACCCATAGAAATGGGAACTTAGTAGAGACTCAACTTAGATAGTTGAGAATAGACATGCTAAGATAGCATTCAATGGCATATTAGATATATGCAAATAACAACTATTGTATAATACAATAACAGAAATGCATCAGATATAACATTAAACATGCATACAGTAAAAACTTAACAATTAAAGCTATGAAACGGAGCGGGGCAAACCTGGGTAACATAAGAACCCCAGTTAAAAGGCAGATCCCGAATGTTTCTGTAAATGCTTATAGGTTGTCTCCTCAGCAGGCTCCGGATCCGTCGGATGAGATTCTCCCCGCAAACGAAATCTACACAACGATTATAGTTAAAGGAGTTCCAGTGTCTAGCCTCGGATAGGAATTTTCACCGGATTATAGTGGGATGGTGACCGGGTTTACTGCCCTCTGTCATACCCATTTTTTTGACCTTTTTTTAAAAAAATTACTCGTTTTTTAAAGTTGAGAAGTTTCGTCGTATCAGACGAAATTTCGGCAGAGAGGTATTTTAAAATACCTCATTTTGGTTCCGAAGGGACAATTTTAAGTGTTTTATTTTATTATTATTATTATTTTATTCCTTTTATTTTAATTTTACATCTTTTATTTTATTTATTAGCATTTTATTTTATTTTAATCATTTTCTTTTATTTTTTAAAAGTCATTTTTGTTTTTTTTATTATTTAATTATTAGTCTTTTTTAAAAAAAAAATCTTTTTGTCCAAGTCTTTAGTGTCTTGTTGTCCATTTTCACTTAGGATCCCTTTGAGGGCATTTTGGTCCAACATAATTTCACCTTAACCCTAGTTTTTGTCACTATAAAAAGACTGTCCAATCATTGGCAGGAGGGGGGCTGCACAGAAATAGAGGCACACATTCGCACACAAAACATTTTCCAATTGCGGCACAACAAAAGAGAGAATCAAAACTCTTTTTTTGAGAAAATTTTCAAGAACAGTAAGAACAATCAAAACAACAACTCTTTTTTTAACCGAACTTTCACCAGCCCAATCCATCACCAACATAATCGATCACCAATATCTTAACAACATAACCATTTATCATAAAAGATCATCACTAAACCGAACTCAGCCATCATCAAACACAAATATATAAGCCAATTTCGGATTCTCAAACAATAACAACAAAGATTCGAACAACACTCATACCATTTATGTAACAAAAAGCTCATCCAGCTAAAGAACAAGGCCAAACCGAAGGTATAAGAGGGAGATTTTTTCTTTCCTTGTTGTTTTGTTTCAAGTTTAGATCTAGGATTATCTCTTGTGTTTCTTTGAAAACCCTTTTGAAAATTGAATTGAGGAAGGTAAGGGGAGTTACATCCGTGCAAAAAATTTAAGAAAAAGGGTCGTTTTGGATTCCGGAACGGTGGTGCCACCACCAGCCACCATGCTGGAATATTAAACTCCATCGTGAAAACTAGCAGTTGGGGCAGCGCTGTTAACAAGTTAAAGAGAGAGGTTGTTGTTTCTTTTTTTTTTAGAAAGAGGTTTTTTAAGTTGGAATGATTTTAACAGCAACAACAACATTTTATATCCCTTCCCCAATCCCCCGCATACCTCTTCACTGCTATACAATACTCCCTCATGATATGAGCCGTCAGATCTGGATAGTTCCAAGATCTAACGGCCGCTGATGATCTTCCTTGCTGCTTCTGGATCCAATGAGCCAGTTTTGTTGGGTTAAGCCCAGTTCAGTTTTCTTAAGCCCTTTTCCTTTCTGATATCTCTACTGTTTTACTGTAACACGCCCTTCCCTACTTCTGCACTCCCATGTTTCTTTTAAAAATCCTTTTGTTGCATATTTTTTTTCCTTGCATGTTTATTTGATTTCAAAACCTTTTATTTTAGTATATCATCCTTATTTGTATTTCATGCATTTTTTTATTTAGTTAAGTGTTTTAATTATCATGCATTGTTTATTATTTAGTTTATTTTATGGTTTAATTTCTATCTCATGCATTTTTCTTACTCGTTAGTTTACTTAGACTTAAAAATCATTTCATGCATTGTTTATTTCTTTTATTCTTTCTTTATTTAGCATTTTTACTTATTTTATGCATTTATTAATTCTAGTTTGTTACTATTGCTTTATCATTTTATTTTGTTTAATTATTATGATTTTGAATGTACTTAGGGAATGATGTAATTTTATTTATGCACTTTGTTTTCTTGTAATTTATATTTTTTTGAGACTTTAGAATGTATCCAGGAATGATGTAAAAGTATAAATGAGAATTAGCACCGACACTCACATTTATTTATTCCGCTTTATGTCATAACTTAAACCAAGACCAAAATCAATTAGAGACAAATTAGGGTTAATTATGGACTAATTAAAGACCTTAAAATCAAACAACTAGTAAATTTAGGATTAATTCCAAGGACTTGAGATATTACTTTGGATCCAATATCCTTTGTAAATTTCTCCGCGCTTTATTTTATTACGCTACGCCTCAACGTTTAGATTTTTATTTAGCTCACTTTTAACTTAGAATAATCAAATTTCCAAAAACATTCAAATATGCCAAACTCAAAAATATTTTCTTAATAAACCTTGGATTTTAACCCCAAGTGTTTCTTTCTTCCTTTTCTTTCTTAATCAAATTTTTAATCAATCTTAATCCATACTTAGACTTTGTTTTCTTTTAATTAAAATCAATTAACCCCACATTTTATTCTTCTATTCCTTCTCAACTTCTTATCCTCTTAAAACTTTTTTCAAACTTTAAAATTAACCGTGAACTACTTGATTTTTATCCCATCTTTGGGTATGTAGGCAAAAGACTTATGTCTTTCCAAATCAATAAAAAATAACAAAAACATGCTCCTTTCTCTTTTCTTCTCAAACTTATATTTTTTTATACCTTTTATAAACAAGCAATAACTTAGCACAAGATAATTAAAAATAAGAGGTTCCTATGGAATACCATAGACGTTTAGGGTGCTAACACCTTCCCTTTGTGTAACCAACCCCTGAACCTTTAATCTCTTATAAGGTTATTCTTTCTTTTCCCCTTCCAATAGCTTGATATCCAAAAATCACCGCAACACCCTCGAGATCCATTCCGTAAAATGAACTCAGATGATAATGTGTGTTCAACACTAACTTCTAACAGTTATACGAATAGTTTATGAATTACGACATGTATATGCATACGCATCAGAACAGGTTTATAATAGCACACAGATGACGATCCTAGTCTACCTCCAATCGTCCAGTTTACATGAATATGTTTGATAGTTGAGATAACGATCTTAGTATCTCATGATCGTACAGGTATGTAGAGCACACACCCACGTATAAACCCGAAATGGGTTGAGTATAGTCAAATGGCGATCGTAGGTTTCCACCAAGATTGCCTAGAGCCTATGATAGGTGGAACTCACTGAGACATCCTGTATCATCCTAATCCTTATATTTATTATATAGATTAGCAGGTTTCTTGTTTCAAGAGAAGGCAGATATGCGGTCGAATGGATTATCGTCAAGAGCTCGTCTCGTACCAGATGAAGATATTCTATGTTTTCAAATACTTATAAGATATATGTATTTGACAGTTGATATTTTTATCAGATGTACGAACTTATATTGATGTATATATTCATTTGGTCGAAATTATTTTGTAATTTTAATGTATCCAATACTAAGTTAACGCACATGCTAAATATTCTAGATAAATTTAGTATAGGTATTACAAGAGGGGGGATGTTAAATGAGTTATAGATCCCGCACATAATTACTAGAGTATTTGGGAGAGAAAGTGTAATTTTAAATTCGAATTTCAAATGTTATTGAATTAAATTGAATTGAATATTGAACAACTCATTATGAAACGTTAGCAAATATTATTTAATAATGAAAAGTCGAAATCAATTATAAGCATTTAAGTTCGAAATTCAAAAGACTATAGGGAAGGCTTAATAGTTAAGGTGCAAATAAGAGAGGGGAAAAAAAGTAGGTTTATGGTTAAGTTGATGTGGGCAAATTTTAATTGGCTTATATGTCCCACACTTAATTAATGTAGTAATTGAAAGTGAAAATGAAGTTAGGGTTAGGATGTAACTTGACCTAACAAACATTATAGTTAAGTTAGGATGTTATGTGACCTAACAAACATTTATAGTTAGAGATAATAGATAATAGAGAATTATTGGGTGATACAAAAATAATAATACTTAATTTGATCACCCAGAAATACAACTCATATATTTATTTAAAAAATATAGATTATTTAATTATAACTTTTTCTACTTTTTTTTATTGAGTGTGGAAAAATAGAGTGTTCAAATCATTATGTCTAGTTGAGCTATTAAAATGAAGTATGACATATAGGCTGAGCCACAAACCCGGATAAAACATTGGGTTCTGGCATTAAAATTCCAATTAAATTTTTTATAGGCTTTTTAGTGGATCCCTATGTAGCCTCTTATCACATAGGGATAGTTGGTACTGGTCACGGGTAACTCCTTTGGCCCGTATAACTAAAAATGCTAAAATACATGTGTAGCACTAAAATCTTGTATTTCTCTAGCCATACATATATTTTATTTGATGAATTAAATTACAGGTAAGTTCAATTCATATATACTTAAAGGTAGAAAATACGTCAAGCTTCTATGACTTATAAAACTTGGAAAGACCGTAGCTTTGAAGTAGAAAATGGTAAACTTGAATGAGGTTGCGTCACTCCAAAATATTATGATATTTAATTTTCTCCTTTTTGTGTTTTTAATTAATCCATCTATTATGAAATTTAAGCAAAACGTATAGTTGAAAAGTTTATGTACATGGACTAAATTTTTAAACACGCAATGACTTTTCAACAACCACTTATGTTTATACTTTATTCCAGAGAAGGTGTATTTTTCAGATAAATAAAAATATTGGTTATAAGAAATTTTGTGAATCTTTTTAATAATTTTATAAAAATAAATAAATAAAAGTTAACCAGTTTAACTTCCGTCCTGTATATGAGCAGGCTCTTGTAGTGTTTTTAGAATTCGTATTTATAAAATTTTTACCATGTTCCCCTACACTTATACCTTTGCCCCTACACTTATACCTTAGTCCATTCTCGTTTGTCTTCACCACCACAAATTATATCATACAAGTTAAGTTTAATTTTCCTGAATAGAATTAGTGGTCACATTGCTGTTTCTCTCTTCCAACTCTATCTCAACACAACACCTAATCATATCTCTCTTCCATATGTTTGCTCATTTCATTCCTTTAGGACTCCTATTTTTCTTCTCTCATTTAGCCACCAAATCTTTTAATATTTCTTATTAGCCCATAAAATTTGTACTTATGCATATTTTTGCATTACAACCACAGCGTTAACAAACTAAATGTCTCAAAATAAATTTGATCAATCATTTTTCTTTACACAACAACACTCTTTTTCTTAATTTTTTATAGTTCAATACAATTTGCGTTTGGTTTCAATAAATTACTATCACCATTTCACTAATTGGGAAAAGCATGTTACAATTTATAATTAACATAAAGTGACTTCGGACACTACTAAAAAAACAAAAATTAGTGAGGGAAATTTAGTGAGGGAAAACGTGAAATCCCTCTCAAATTCCGTCACTAAATTTTGCAACCAAGAAATTTGTGAGGAATTTCAATTTTTCCGTCACTAATTTCCCTCTCAAATTTTTCTTTTTCTAGTAGTGGGAACATACAGAAGGTAGAGGTTCAGAGTTGTAGAATTCTGTTATGTTTTTTGGAATACTTGTTCTCTGTTTTCCAATTTATAAATTTGACTATCATTTATTCATTTCTTAAAAAAAAAATTGGCATAGAAAACGTTTTCAAAGAATGACTTGTATTAATACATGGAAAATAGATTATTAGGGTTTTCAAAGAAACCCTTTTCACTTGCCTTTGATACTCACCGTAAAGAATCATGAAGATTCATCAAGTAATGGATAAAATCAAGACAAGTCAAATAAACCATTAGAAAATAATTTATCTGAATGCATTGCATTAATACATGGAATAAAATCAAATAATATCCATAAAGAACAATAATCAAGTGTTCCATGCTCGAATCAAACACCATGAAATCGATTATCATTTCATCCGTGAAAATGTTTCCGCCGGTCATCACCAACTTCAATATCTGCCTACAAGTCAACAAATTGCAGATGTATTCACCAAAGCGTTGGCCAAAGATTCTTTTGCAACTTTTCGATACAAGCTTGGCGTTCATCCATACTCTCTGCCAACCTTGAAGGGGGGTGTAATGAATCAAGAAGGTTCATCAAGTAATGGATCAAATAAGGACAAGTCAAACAAACCATTAGAAAATAATTTAACTCAATGCATTGCCTTAATACATGGAATATAAGCAAATAATATCCTATTACCAAAAAAAAAAAAAAATCAAATAATATCCATAAAGGAAAATAAGGTTTGTTTCCATAATTATGTATTACCGTTGGTTTGGTCAAAACCAAGGAATACTCATTAAGACTCTTAATGTCATTCCCATATTTGGACATAGGACCGTTAGGCTTTGTATTATAAATGATCAGTCGTAATTGTATAAGAAGATAACACAGAACAATACACAAAGGGGTGAAGCACATTCAAGTGCTGCCAATAATCCTTTAGCTATATTAATTTTGATATCAGTCTTATTTTTCAATTTCATTACTCACTCACAATATTATCTTTCACTGCTATCCCTAATCCTTTAAGAACTTATTACTTTCACGTTTTGTTCTTTCTTCCATTTCACCAAATATAGACAAAATCTGCCATATGAGTGAGCCCTTGGTATGTTTACTACACACAAGTATGCCGTAGAACTCATTCCACTTTCCTCAATTTTTTTTTACATGTATTCATTTTTACTTGTAATCTGTGTTCTTCTAATTTCTGCTAAAATTGTTGCAGCTTCTTTGAAGATATCGGATGTTATTCTTTGATAATAATTTCATTTTCTTGTGGTCCTCTACAAACCCCTCTCTTTTGTACTTTAATCATGACGTTGTTATATTTTCTTATCTCAACATCGAGTGTGATTTCTTTGATTAAAAAAGTGGGAACTACCGACAGAATGGGCTGTTCAAAAGGACAGATCCAAAAAAACGGTACAAAAAATTCTACTTAAGATTTTCTTTTTGGTTTATGGTTAAATCATCTTATTCTACATTGAATATTTTCATATTTATTGATGTTGATCATGTGTGTAGACATTCAAGACATTCAAGGCATCTTATATACACATTGGGTTCAAGCCCAATCAATTCAAGCAGGCGAATCAGGTACACAATCTTAGTACAATTTAATTTTGTTTTCCAATGGGATGATTCAATATATCGTAACATAAATGGCTTGATTTATTCTTTAGATATAGCAATCTCTTTCTTTGTGTTAAATGGACGTTTAAAGAATGTGATGTCTAGAAATTGATGCATTTGTCAATAATGCAACAAGATAAAAGCTTGTGTGATTTTCCCCTACTTCAAATTTTGTCTAATAACAAATTCATTACAAATTTGAAACAAGAGAAACAAATCTGAGAATTATAAATATGTTTCATCGAAGTATTAAATGGTTTTGTTGAATGCTTTATTAAGTTTCTTGCATTCAGGATGTGTAATATTTTAAGTATATTTCATGGAAGTATCAAATGATTTTGTCAAAAGCTTCTTGAAATTTAGATGTGGTTATTTTTTATTTTTTTTTGACTGCTTACACTTTATTCAAAACACAGCCCAATCCACTCAAGATGAGCAGGAAAGGGACATTCTCACCTTTGTTGATTCCACTAATGAAATGTGCTATGTTGCTACATTTATCTGGCAGATGATCAGCGATTGTGAAGGATCAGAAGCATAAAGAAGTGTCATCGTGCTATCATTCCCCTCATCATCTTCCCGATTCTTTACGTAGTCCACATCTCCAACATATTCTGCTATTATTGTCAAAGCTTCTATGGGTTCATCAGCTTCTACAGTAAACCGGCAAAAGAAGAAATTTAATGTCAGGATTAGTGTGCAAAACGGGAAAAAGTTGATGCCAGTTTTTGTTGCATAAGCACTTACCCTTCCAGCGGATCATAAACAACCATGAGGGGTGGACATTCTCCTCTTTCCATCATACGTGTGCACAAGTTTAGAGACTCGGTGCCTTCTTTTGATAATACCTGAGAAAAATATATACAGACAGGCATCAAATCTAAATGCATATAACAACAATGGTTATAAACATCTGTGCTCTGATAATCTGATTAAGTATTGTGCATAAAACAACCAAGTTGATCTAAATCATTTGATACAAAGTGCTGCCAAAAGTACATTCTCACCTTTGTGGGTTATCTGGGCAAACAGAAATTGAGGAAGGCAGTGAAGAGATGGTGACAGGCACTGATGTTGATACACTGAAGATGAAATCATCATCAGTTAAAATGTCAACTCAATGCGAATAATGTCCTACAAATTTTCGACACAATAGCTTCAAAAGAAGTTTCAATGAATGTCAAAAAAATCACATGTGTCCAATATTGGAGGCTACTCTATTGATGGTTGTCGTGAGTTTTTACCCGCTGGAGCCGAAGGTACCACCATATTTTTTAAATGTGCTGCTTGTGAATGTCACAGAAACTTCCATTGTATTGTACCTGCAACTACTCTTGTCATGACTTCATCTTTGGGGATCCACATTTCAATGGAGGATCTTGAAGAAAATGTTCATGTTAGACATATTGAGCCTATCAATGATCATGGTGCTGAAGATGGGACGTCAAAATCGAATAAGAGGTTTTGGCAAAGTTTACCCATGAGCAAAGGAAGAAGAAGTTGGATCTTGCTATGACATTAGGTTGGAAGATTAAGAGAATGATGAGAATGTTGTTGAGGAGTTTTGTAACGAGATAGCGGTGAAGCGTCGTATTTCTAAGGTTTGGAAGTATAACAACAGGCATACCCATGGAAAAAAGTAGATGATGATGATGATAATAATAATAAGATGTATGTTTATGAGTTCTTGTTACAATTTGTAATCTAATAATTTTTTCTATGTTTAAAATCAATATTTATGTTATCTCAAAAGTATGCTGAATTCTATTTTACCGATAACAAACATGCTTAATTCTGAAATGTTTGTTGGAAGAAGGATAGTTTCTTCATAGCATCAATTTTTTCTTGCTCTTACATTGTCTGAATTTTAATGTCTTTTTATATATGTCTAAGTTTGTCTTTGGCTCTTTTATTTCTTGATAATAACTATAAAGTGCAAATATTTTTAGCTTTTCCAACTGCCTGAAAGAAAGTCAGGGAATTTCGTGTTCTCTAATGGTTGATATGGTCATATGCTGTGTATACTTTATCTTATGATTGTTTTGTTTTTTAGAAGAGAAAACTCAATGCATTTAATCTATAATAAGAGTAGAGATGCATTTTATTTTGTGTTTTTATTGTCTGTTTTGTGTGTTGGTTCAAACACCAAAAAATCACATCCGATTAACCAACAAAGTTTACTTGGTGACTTGACACGTTGTGTGACACATAGTCTAATATTAAGGACCATTTTGATGCTCATTATTGTATGTTTTTTTTTCATTAGTGTCTGCATCATTTAAAATTGGTTTGTAGTTTTATGCTGTGTAGATGCAGTTTCTTAGCTTATTATTTCTAATCGAACAGAAATCGGTACAGAAATGTACACCGACTTACATTTATGTTGTGCAGAAGAAATTTGTCAAGATGAGATAAGAAATTCCCTGCATAGAACAAGAGGATAACAGTGGCTTTAACTAATTTACTTGTTTACTTGCTTACTTATGTTGACATTTCCTATTTAAGTTTTTGGTAAAGAATATAACACCATTTTAGATTTTTTTGAAGTTTTTCATGGCGTAATTGAAGTTCACCTGCAATAATATTTTCCTTAGCATACTATTCTATGTGACGATATAGTGACAATTAAGAATTTTTAATAAATTTTACAATAAACTTATATTTAGTTTTTGAACTCTTTAATTTTAATATGTCACTTGCTATATGCTGACGGTATATTCATGTGTATTTAAAATCTCTAATTATTTCAGGTATCAAACGGCCTGTATTATTGTTATCTGTCCCCTAACGACATTATTAACCTTTCTATAGTTTTTAATAAGGGGTCAGTTGATTTTTTGACATGCAAGAAGTTTTATGATATCTTTTAGAGATTAGTACATATCTGGGACAGATTAAGATGCCTGCGCTAAGTTGAGATCATTGTTTCTCTTACCATCTCGGTTCAAAATATTCCAATTTACTTGTGATCATCTCTGTTGAAGTATCTATTTTTGATGAATTTCAAAAGCGTATGATATAGTTGTTGTCATATAATATGCTTTTAAATTTTTTTGATGAGGTGACTAAACAAATTTTTTAGTCACAAAAGAATAGAGATAGTTCTGTTCCTGATAAAATCATGTTAATATCATAATTTGTACCTTTAGTTATGTTAATCATCATAAAAGAAATGACACATATATTAGAGATTGAGAATGATGTGAAAAAGCTACAGGCCTATTTAGTTTGACTTTTACTTGTGCAACATTGTTTAGTGGAAAACTTGAAGGAGCTCCTATCTTTATGGATAGAATTAAGTATTTTGCAATGTCACAAAATTTCGATTTTTTGGGCTACGGATGTGTTTTTCTTGTCTCCTGATAATATTTTTAACATTTGTCTAGTATTTAGAAATAATTGAATCTTTTAGTCAAGACCGTTACTCAATGAGTTATGGCAAATTGCAGACTAATATGAAAGAGGTAAATTGATTTTGGATGATTTAGAGACATGCAAGAAGTTGTATGCAAGAAATTGGAATTTTTGCATAACTTGAGTGATTAAGGCCTACGCAGCATATATGGTTGTTTCTCTTACCAATTGGATTTGCAATATTCTTGTTTAACTTAAACAATTTGTTGTCAATTGTTTGGCATTCATTCTAACTTAAGGATACAAAAGTGGTTGATTATAGCCCTCCCCTTCAAAATTCTATTGCTGAATTGTTATAAATCTTGTCATGTTTGCGACTCATTATATTGCTGAATTGTTATAAATCTAATAGAAGTAGGTTTAAGAGGATTACCCAGGCTTGTGAAATCATCCATGTCACTGAAGTCACTAATCTTGGAAACTCACTGAAAGTTTAATAAGGTCCCTGTCCAATTTCATTTTGAAACAGTTTTAGTTATTTGGGAAATGATGAAGATGCAAATTGCGTAACTATCATTCTTGATAATTTCTCTGAAAAACCTGTTTTTCTTGGCATTTATAAATCGATAACAATACTAGAACTGAATGTGAAATTGATGGGGAAGATCATGCTTACCTTGGGAGTACTCGTAAACATACATAATCAGTTGCTGGTAGGTTTCATTAAAACTCTGGTTCATTGAGATTAAAATGAACAAATTTTATCAAAGGTTTTTGTATTTACAATCTGATGTTAGTTTTCTTGGCCAATTCGCAGCATTGTCTTAATAAAAGTGTTATCATTGAAAGTTGAATTCCAAAAAACACACTTCATCATCCATATCTCTGCTTTTAGAATTTTTAACTGGCTTAGCTGGGTGACTAAATGAGTTAGTGCAAAATAGTATACAAGAGTTTACTTGAATTTGTATGATTTGGGGACATCGAAAAAGTTGTATGCTAGCTATTAGATTTTCTGCAAAATCGGGATCGAATTTACTCTTTAATCGGTTTCTATCATGTAGATTATTTTCTGTTTATGGATTTGTTCAAATTTGCGTGACTTGATGCCAATTAAATGGATTGAGGTTGCTGCTACAATTAAATAAAATTGGGATATTAATGCTATTTTGATGAAATTTATGTTTATACATTCATCTTATCCTGACACAAGATTTGTGATGAACTTGATGGAGCAGTAAGAAAGATTAAAGAGTTCCATATTTTAGCCCGTGAACTTGACGCAATATATGTTACTGCTGTTATTATAAACAACCGCAACTTATTGCTCTTGGACATGAATTTGGCCAGAACAACATTATGGTTTTATTGGAAATGGATGAGGGGAGGTTTTGATGATAACAATATTTGAATGACGAATGACCACCGATCACCACCGTTCCCTCATCGATCGCCACCGTCTACCTCACCGATCGCGGCATCTCCGATCTGAATTTTCGTCATCTACGTTGCATTCTTCTGTTCGTCTTTGATTCCTATTGAATTTCTTCTATAATTCCTTCTCTGTCTAATCACTAGGTTTGTCTCTGATTTGTGAAATTCTGACAATTTTCGTTTTGATTTCTTTGCTTTGTATTTAAACAAACTGAAGGTATAATTTCAAGGTGCTACAATGATTCGATATGTTGTTTCTGTTTTTGTTATAATTTCATTTGAATCTCTTTTTTGGTATATTTTCAATTTTTACATTTTTGTTATTACGATTCCATGGTGACTTATCTTTAGAAAGACATATCATATTCATGGAAATGTGGTAGTTTGAAGTGTGAAGTACACAGGCTTACATAATTTTTTCCCTGTATTAATTGAAAACTTTAAGATGAAAGTTATGCAGACAAAGTCTATAGCAAATTATGAGAATAAGATAAAGGAGGTTTCAATAGAGTTTTGAGGTTCATTTTCACTTTCGTTCTCTCTGTTCGATACTTTTGTTCATTGATCTATGATTTGTCACTTTGTTCAACCTCCATCATTGCATTCATCTTGGATCCTTCATCTTAGGGTTCATAATCTCAATTTGTAATGTGTTCACAGTGATTTCACTCTATTTCGGCCATGTGATTCTTCACCTATGCCTGTTCATGATGATTGAGCTTTGGATTTCGCCGAGGCTCTGTATCACTGAGGTATATCACGCTTTTGCTTATTGATTGGTGTTTGCTAATATTTGATTTAAGCTCAATTTGAGTTTATTATACTGTTTGACAGTGATGTACTACTATGTATGTTTATTGACTACTTGATTTTATAGAATTTTGATTTAGTTTTCAAGACAAGAGCAACTTATGAAACTTATCAAAAAGTAAGGATAGATACATTGATCCTAGATATCATATTCATTGTTATCATGTCAGTAGAGCAATTTTTGAACATTGATTGCTTTTATGCACACATGATCTTGTATTATCATACAAAGTTAGTTTATGTCCTTTAATTGCCCTGCTCCCTACCGTTTTTTATGGCTTTGATCAGTGCATTTGAGCTGGATATGTATGGAACTTTCTGTATGCATGAGTAAACAACTTTTTTTTTTCAACAAATTTGAGTTAGAGTTTTTATTTTTAGTTGCAGTCTGAGCCTGACATCTGTTTTGGTGGCAGCCACCATGTCCTTGATGAGGCTGAGAGGTCATTGCAATTTGCATGATGCCATGTGTGTGCTATCTCAGATTGTCAATGATAGCAGGGTGTTACTTGGAGGCGGGTGGCCTGAAATGGTAATGGCAAAGGAAATTGATGCATTGGCTAGAAAAACTCGAGGAAAAAAATCTCTTGCAATGGAGGCATTTACGCGGGCACTCCTGGGTATCCCAACAACCATTGCTGATAATGCTGGTTTGGACAGTGCTGAGTTGATTTCTCAACTCCATGTTGCGCACCAGAACGAGGGATGTATTGCTGCAATTGATGTCATCTTTGGTTCTGTAAGTACAATTCTGAGAATTGCAGTGATATATCATTCTCAAATTTTTGTCTTGGCAGTAGATCTGTTTCTGATCATTGCATTCACTCTGGTCATTCATAGTGATTTTGATATAAAACATGTCTCATTGAAATTTAAATATAAGTTTGTATTTATTTCATGCAGTCATTTCTTAATTAGATTGACTCCCTAGTGGATACAATGGAGTTAGGATGTGTATGATAGGGACTTTGGTATTATGTAAGATTGACTCAAGTGACTTAGTTCTTTACCCTTGACAAATAGTTTTTAAGATGTTCTTAATAGTTTATCATTTATTAACTAAGTATATGCAATTCAGTATACATGCTTGGATTAGTTCAATCTATAACTAGCTACTAGGAAGCCTATTGTTTGGATACATGATTTTGTTGAAAGGAAAGAATTGTAGAGCAACATTACAGTCACTTGGTAAAATTCTAGGAAGAAATGAAATTTCTGTTTACAATGGCTAATCTTATTGCATAAATATCAGGTTAATGTTCCTTTAACGTGCATAGGTTCGCAAGTACAAGCTGCTTTTGACCTTCTTTGTTTTCCTTTTGGTCTGAATTCATGAGATCTGATGCTTTTATTCATTTCATAAAACATGCTTTTATGTATAAGCATGTTCATGTTTATAGGCCATTAATGATTTATGTATAGTATTTGATGACCAAATATGCTTTCCATTGTTTTTAGATGAAGATGAATAATTACCTACTCTATGATCTGATTAAAATTGTAGTTTCAATAGTTTTTAACCTTGTCTCTTTCCATTATACAAGAGATTTTAAGTTCATTTCCAATTATATAGTTTTCTTAGATATCTTAACATGTTAATAAGACATGGTCGGGCAGAGGTTGCAATTCATCTCAACCTTCCCCTTCCCCAGGTATTAACTTTCAGAGCTTAAATGTTTTGAAAGCTAGTGAGGTCAAGAGGAGGTCCCCACCTCCAGATAATAAATCTGTTGGAATCACAGGAAGTTGGTAATCTTAGTCTCTCTGTTTAATGTAGTTACTTTATGGTTAAATTTGAATATAGGTGTCTTTGCTGATGGAACGAAGTAGTAAGTTAGATTTTATGATCCAATTTCATGTGAAAAAGAAGTTCTGGAACAAAACTTTAGTACTTTTTTGGTATATAATTTCATTTGTTAGTTAGTACTACTTTTGGGCATGGCATTGGTAATTAATCCCTGTACTTTAATAAACTTGAAATAGAAATCCAATAAGATTTAGTTAGTTTAGAAATTAGTTATGATTACAATCCATTTAATGGAGAAGTTCAACATTTAGCTTATACCTTGCAATTAAGTTGGCAGAAGCTACAAATATACATTTTAAATGCAAATGATATTGTGAGTTAGCTAGAGTTCACCTGTTCCCATATAAATTAATCGTTATTGTCACGTTAATATTCTTATTATGAAATCCACTAGAAATAGATAGTTTATAAACCAACTGTTAGATAATTGGTGTTAACATTAGGGTAAATATGATTTCTATGTGGCGGTATCAAGTTTTGTCACGCAACTCCATTTTTCTTATGCATAACTGCAGAATCTGCAGTCAGGGGGTTGTTTGTATGTGTTTGAGTTGCAGTTTGGTGTCATTTTGTTTTTGATGTTATGAGTATGCAGTTCTATAGCATGCTAGTTTTTCTCTGTTATGCTATAGTTGTTCTGCTTTTCATCTCTGTTGCCATGTTCATGTCTTATTGAGTGTAAAAAACTGCCAATATTAGGTTTCCATCTTTGTCATTGAATTAATTTCGATATTCTTTTGCCTTGTTTGACAAAAAACTGTTACAAGTATCGTCCAAAACTGCCAATATTGCTAAAACAAGATAATTTATGATCTGACTGACTTTTTGGATATGAGCAACGCTTTGGGTAAAACAAAAAAGTGAGTTTGTGTCTCTTTCTACCATCAATTGGATTAAATCGAGTGTGTGTGTCTCTTTCTCTCTGTTTTTGATCGGATATAATTTTTCAAAATGTTGATCTCTAATTTCTTTGGTTTCTTGCTGATTGTATATCTTCAGATGTTAGCAAGGAAACTACTTTTAATCTACCAAATTCATCTAAAGCATGTCAAGAAGCTTCCATGATAATACTTTTGTGACAGGTGAGTTCATAAAATTGTATGTATATGTTTAGTTCATGTTTGCGTGAGAAAGAATGGTTGAAATAATGAAAAGACACTGGTCACATGAATAATTAAATTTCTGCATTGTAAAATCAACCCAATTCACGTATGTTCGACAAGTACAAGTATGTCTCTTGTTCCTCTCAAAGAAAAGTATGTATGTTATTGTTATAAATTGATCTTTTGATGCTGAAATCTATGGTTTGTTAGAACTAGGAAGAATCAACATGGATGTGATGCTTTAATAGACCATCAATAGGTTTGAAAGAGTAAAGTGCATAAAGCTACACTGCATAATTCAACTGTCATGTATTCTCAATGTGGACGAAAGTGGAGGATGTGAAGGTTGTGGACTGCAAGAAGAGGATCCAAAGAGAAGACTTGGGTTTCAATGGTAAAATAATAATCAATAAAGTCATGCATTTTATGCTCTTCTTGTTGCTCGCTGATTGGCTCGCTAGGACTACACAGTGTCTAGTAATTAGTTGGTTATAGGTGATAATAATATAGAACAAGATTCTTGAGATGTATTTTCTTTGTTTATGCAAGGATTCATTGAAATACATGTGATAAATGTTTGCTTCATTATTCAATTGGTTTGCCCAATTCATATTAGAGATTGCATGTGTTAATTGCATAGGAATAGTGTGTAATTGCTATACGTTGATCGGGAGTTAACGCCTAAGGAACCTTTTAAATTGCCCACTTTTTGATTAAGTTCAAAGATTAAATTTTTTTATAATTACTTCAGCTAGAATTTATCATCGAAATAGCTCGGAATTTTAGTTAGAGATTTACTATGAATTGTTTGCGACTATAGCCTAGCCAATTGGTTACGAAACATAAACTTTTGGCCATGATTTTGCTATATTAGTTGGGAATTAGCTAGGAGATATATCGCTAGACAATTTTCCGCCCAATCCATGCTACGACCAATATGATAGCTAATTCACAACAAATTCCAAGTTATTTCACCTCTACTAGAATGTTCCTATTAATTAGCTACAATTTTTTTTGTAGCTAATTCCCGATTTTCTTGTTGTCTAAGAACAAACAGAGGGCAGAGGTTCAGAGATATAAAATTCTGTTATGTTTTTTGGAACTTGTTCTCTATTTTACAATTTAAAAATTTGACTATCATTTGTTCAATTCATGAAAAAAATGGCATAGAAAATGTTTTGTTGGGGTGAAGGTATAAGTGTAGCCATATTTAAACAAGGCTTTCTGGCCCAGTGCAACAAAATCTGAATCCATAAGAAACAGGTAGCCCATTTTGACACTCTAGTATGTACAAGAATGACTCTTACATATAATCTAGATTATTAGGGTTTTCAAAGTAACCCTTTTCACTTGCCTCTGCTACTCACGGTAAAGAATCAAGAAGATTCATCAAGTAATGGATCAAATCAAGACAAGTCAAACAAACCATTAGAAAATAACTTATCTGAATGCATTGCCTTAATGCATGGAATAAAATCAAATAATATTCATAAAGGAAAATAAGGTTTATTTCCTTATGTATGTATTACAGTTGGTTCAGTCAAAACCAAGGAATACTCATTAAGAGTCTTATGTCATTCCCATATTTGGAAATAGGACCATTAGGCTTTGTAGTATAAAGGATCAGTTGTAATTGTATAAGAAGATAACACTGAACAATACACAAAGGGGTGAAGCACGTTCAAGTGCTGCCAATAATCCTTTAGCTACGTTAATTTTGATATCAGTCTTATGTTTCAATTTCATTATTCACTCACAATATTATCTGCCGCTGCTATCCCCTTAATCCTTTCAAAACTTAATACTTTCACATTTTCTTGTTTCTTCCATTCCACCAAATATAGACGAAATCTGCCATATGAGCGAGCCCTTGGTATGTTTAACTACACATAGGTATGCCTTTGATCTAATTCAACTTTCCTCGATTTTTTTTTCTTTGCATGTATTCATTTTAATTTGTAATTTGTGTTCTTCTAATTTCTGCTAAAATTGTTGCAGCTTCTTTGTATAGATCGGATGCTATTCCTTGATAATGATCTCAATTTCTTGTGGTCCTCTACAAACCCTTTTCTTTTGTGGTTTGGTCATGACATTGTTCTTCTTTTTTATCTCAACATCGAGTCTGATTTCTTTGATTAAAAAAGTGAATGTGAGTCAACAAGTCAGGAGCTCAAACAAGCTCAAGAGGATGCCTCCATAAAAAAGGTACTCAATGATCATATTGCTGACAGATAGTTGATTGAGATTAGTACAAGACTTACTACTTTGCATAACCTGTCTGAAACTTATTTTGACTACATAAAGGATGCATTGAAACAGATAGTTGAATGTAGAAAAATTCTCAAATGGAGTTTTGTGTATGGATACTATCGTCCTCATGATGAAAATGATAAGATTGAGTTTTTTGATCACATCGATAACGTAAGTCAATTTGTTTTGGAAAGCCTTCTTCGTTGTGCTCAAAATGAATGAACAAGGGTTCTAAATGATGGATCAGAAGAAGAATTTCCTAATTCTCAATTGAGCCTAATCACTTTGACAAGCGGTAGTAAAAATTATCTTATGAATTTGATTAATGAATTAGAGAATGGTCTTGATGTTGTGGTTGTGAAAAACTATATCGGAGTGAAAAGGGAGTCAAGTGAAATGGATGAAATGTCATTTAGAAGATGGAATACTCGAAGGCGAAGAACAATCAGCAATAAGATTATGCAAAGAATGTAGAGGTAAAAGTTTTTGCTCTACCATGGCATACCACTGTACTAGCTGCAAATTGCATTTTAATTCAGATTTTATATTTATGTTTAGGGTTATATCATCGGATTCTAGTAGTGACATTCAAATTTTCATATTTATTAGGTATTGACACTCATCTGATAAGTCTATCTATCATTAAATTCGCATCTGCTATATAGTGTATCAAAAACTAAATGTTAATATCATTCTCTCATCTGTGATATGTGTGATGCAGGGATTCCTCTTAGCTTGCCTAAGAAGCAAGCAACTCGGAGTTTCATCCATAAAGATGCAGTTTAGTGGAGAAAAAATTAAACTGAGGAAGGACCTGGTAAAATTGCATCTTACTCTTGCAAGTGTAGAAATGTATGATTTTTTTATTTTTGTGCATGGTGATATGTGTGATGAATGATTGTATATTACTTTTCTTGAAAATGAACTGCAACATTCGTTGAAAGGTATAGTTTGGCACGTATTTTACATTATGAACTGAGCATGCCAAAAACAACTTGTGTGATGAATGACTGCATCTTACTATTCTAGACACATTATTCGGCTACCAAATTAGCCATGAACTAAGTTCAGTAGTGTTGGACGTGAGCAAGTGTATTAGAAAAAACTCAAGGCTCACATTGATATGAGATAAGGCTCGAATTGAACTTATAATAACTAGGTAATCTTCACCTTGCAAGTTGCTTTGTGGGGTCGGGTCGGCTTAGAAAAAATTAGTATTTTCTGCATGAATCAAAAATAGTTTTTGTTCATTATAATATTTTAGGAATTAATATTTTTTCTTCATTTAGTGTTATACATTTTTTGCGAACCATATATGGTTGCTATTCTCATTGTTTGATGTCATATTTACTGGTCTCAATTAGAGATCATACTCATTGGTTGAGTTTTATATTTCAGGTTAAACAGTACAGTATTGCGCCTACCCCAGCATATTCAAACAGAGAAATACCATCACCCATGTTGGTAGGGAGGAAGAATGCCTCTATGAAGTTTGACAGGGATTTGTGCTATAGCTCTACACATTCGGAGTTAGACTTAGAATTAGCAATGATAATGTCCATGTCTGCACAAGAGGCAGCCATATATGCTGCTCAAGCATTTGCTGAAGTGGAAGCCCTCGTAGAGGAAGCTGAAGCAGCAACAGAGGAAATTGAGGCTGTAGAAGCATATGCAGATGCAACAGAAGCTTTCGTTAAGCTGCAGGGAAAAGACTGAAGGGGAGAAACAATGCCAAAGATGGTAAATCTTGGCTCTTCCTTCCTTTTTAATCCCAAAAGGACATCCATACACCTACTTCACAGTTGAAATACAATTATGTTATGAGATCTGTAGAGTATATCATTCACCGATCTGTAGGAAATAAATAGGAAAATCACGCCACTTTTATTATGTTAATGGAATGTAATTGTTTTCCTTTAATAGAGGAATGTTTTTAGTTGATGAGGTTTTAAGGGCAAGCAGAATAGAAAGCTACCAATGAAATTGAAAGTGGGTGGTTATTTTTTATTTTTTTCTTAAGAAGCTTGAAGCACTTTGTTGTGGCTGTTCCATTCAAGGTATTCTTAAGGATTTGGGTTGGTTTTTGGTAGTTTCAGGTTATTATTGTGAAACTTAGCTATGCTATGAAATAAGTTTGTGTGAATTTCCCCCTATTTTAGAGCTTTTCCATGAGTCTGCATATATTCTGATGTTTAGAAACTAAAAACTGTTTGCTAGTGTTTTCTTTTAATTTATAGATTTTTTATTATTTCTTATCATTCTTTCAAATCGTGTTTTTAATAATTTACAAAAATAAAAAAAAATTATCCTCTTGCAGAAGTACCATAATTTTTGATGCAGTCTTGATACCGCGCAACATTTCTATACATATCCCATCCTCCATCCCTAATTAAAACTGGGGAAACGTCTGTTGATTATATCATATGGAACTTAAGATAAAAGAAAGTCCACTTGAAGGAGAAGAAAGTCCATCTTAGGGTGAAGAAATTTGGAGAGGATGGAAAGTCAAGTCAGAAGTTCAAAATGATGGTTCGATAGATGTGGTACTAAAAAAAATTTAGATTTTATGTTTATGTTTAAGGTTAAATTATCGAATTATAGTAATGACATTGGACGTTTTGATATTTATTGATATTGATTGTCTATAAAACTATCTTTTACATGGTTCTCTTTCAGTTCATTTCATTTTAAGAATTCAAATTACGCTGCTGATATAGTTTTGCTATTCTGATTGGCTAGTACATCTCAAGTCTAGCCATTAAATGCTAAAAAATATGATCACTTCGTTTCAATTGATAATACCTAATTCAATAGTGTGGCTTTTCACTTGAAAATACTTAATCTATAACACTAGATATTGATACAATCACATTAAATTTACTTGATCTTATGTCTTCCCAAACGAGTAATGATGTTTTTGAAACGATATTTAATGATCCAAAAATTAATGCAAACTCGCTTCATTTTGTTTTGGGATAAACGTGATATTTTTGGAATCAATCTGTTTTCTTTGTCTATAATTCACAAATTGCATGGGGTGGAAACACTTTTTGTATGGTGTTTATTGCTTTACATTGTTTGTGGGATATGGTTTTGCTAATTGCTTATCTTTGATGTTCTACTCTTACTTGAACTTTTCTTTGTTCAGATTTTAATGAAATAAATAACTTTATTGAATTTTCATCCACCATGGTTTGCTGTTTTTTCTTGAGCAATGCTATACATCAAGAAAGATTTTATCAAGAAAAGTTCAAGAATGACATGGCAGAATAACCACCCTTAGATTTTATCAAAAAATTGTCCTGAAATTAATGTTAGCCAATAAAATCTCTACCTGGCCGGAAATCATGGGGTGGTGGGTGTTATGTATTTTTTTATTTTATGAAAGGTTAATAAATGAGAATGAAATCTAAGGGTGATTATTGTGCCATGTCATTCTTAAATCTTTCTTGATAAAATCATTCTTGATATCTAGCATTTTCCTTTTTTCTTTTCATTTTTCCTTTTTGTATGATTTCTAATCATACTTTCAAATAGTATTTGTAATTATTTATCAAAATAAAAAATTATCCACTTCTAGAATCAACTAGTGAAAATATTTGTAGCAGCAATTATACTTTATATCTTTGACGAGCATATTAAAATCACTATTCATAAGTCTTTTTTCTATGAATGCCTAATACTTGACTGTGTTGTATTTATTTTGTTAGTAGTCTTATTACTGTCCATGTTGTTTATGCCTTCAAATTTGTGATCTGGAGAAACAGAGAAATCGTGACACGATTTCATCAACGTGTCACAATTTGGTAGTGCCGAGAGCATGTTTTTTGGGTGCTCAATCGTGTCACGATTTTGGGAAAACGTGACACGATTTTCAACTTGCTGGGCACATTTTCAGGATAAGGTTGGTCGTACCTTGGGAACCAATCGTGCCACGATTTGGGAAAACGTGACACGATTTTGACAGTTGCAGGGTACTATTTAAGTGTTCTTGTGCAGATTTTGAAATAGAGGTGGAAGAGAGAGAAACTTGGGAAATCAAAGGAGGTAACTTTAGGGTTGAGGGTCTTTGATTAGAGTTCTCTTGATTTGGGAAACATTGTAAACACCTTGGGTGAGTGAAAATCATTGAGTGTCTTGTTCAATTGTGAGATTGGGAAAATGGGTAGAAATTAGGGTTGTTCTTTGTGAGCTTGCTGAAGCAAATTTCTTGTAACCCATTTGTATCACTTTGTAAGAACTCTTTGATAGTGGAATGGAGAGATCAATCTCTCCCCCATATTAGGTCAAGTTGGACGGAACTGGGTCAACAATCTTTGGTGTGTGTTTCTCTTCTCTCTTTATCTTTTGCTTATGGTTTTGTGATTTTCACTTTGATTCCTAGATTAGATCTAGGTGTTGTTATTGTTGTTATTGCTTGTGTTCACTTAGATTGTGGTTACTACTTTCCTTTGCTCCACACATCATAGTTTGTATTGGTGTGATTTTGAGTCCGTATTCACAACAGTCCAGATATCGAGATTTTGAGTCCGTATTCACAACAGTCCAGATATCGAGAAACATGCTATGAAAACCCAGCTTGGTGTTAATTTTAATTTTTCTTGAGCTAAGTTATCAACAACAGCTTGGTGTATCAATATTTTGTTTCTCTCTATTTGCAAATGTTTATAATGATCAAAAGGATGAAGAAAGTCGTCCACCTGAGAGAGAAGAAAGTCAACTTCGTGGGATGTTAAGTCAAAAGTTCAAAAGGCTGGCTCCATAAAAATGACACTCAAATTTAATTTTGATTTTATGTTTAGGGTGAAATCGTTGAATTCGAGTAATCACGTTCAAGATTTTGATATTTATTGATATTGATCATGTTTCAAATTATCTTTTATATGGTTTCTGATTCAGTTTGTTTCATTATATGAGTTCAAATTATACTGCTGATTTTGTTTTGCTCTTCTAATTGGCTAGTAAATCTCATGTCCACTAATTCCACAGTGAATGTCATAAAAGACCTAAAATGAAGATATGTGATTGCCAACTATTTCTATGGGTCTTTATTCTTCAATATCAATGTTCAAAATTGATTCATGGCATGTCTTTGAAGTTTGGTGTTATTGATTAAGATAGGGAACTATGGTTCTTGAAAACTTCGTCAGTATAACACAAATCTTAACGTAAAAATACATTCTCGATGTAGAAATTATTTATCTTAATGTAAAAATACATTGCCAATATAAAAATCATTTACATTGAGGTAAGTGATTTTAATTGGTAGAAAAACTATATAATAATTCTTTCACCTGCGATAAACAGGTGAACTATGTGCCTGTAAATGTTTTTATCATTATAATTTGAATAAAAACTATCAAAAGTTAATACTTTAACCATAGGAAAAAATAAGTAGATAATTTTTATATGAATGACAAATATTTTGATGATAGAGGAAATATTGAATAAACTATCAATTCTGCCTAACCAAAAAAAAAACTATAAATCTATTCTCAAATGAAAGTCAATGCTCATGGAAACACAATTTTGTCACATCATAATAATTTGAATTTTAGCATAGTTTTATCCTACACTATGGAATCATAATAATTTGTTGAGAAATTTAATAACTTTGTTGAATTTTAATATAGTTCGCTGTTGTTTACTTCTTTTCTGTTAACTTTTTCTTTTTGGAGGATTTCTCATCCTTTGATCCGAATTGACAAAGTGGAAATATTTGTAGGAGCACTATTACTTGGTATCTTTAACATAGAAAAAATGAAATGACTTTTCGAATACTCTCCACGAATATAATGGATCTCTTTCCTATGAACGACTGTCAGTTGATTATGTTGTAGTCTTATTATTGTCAATAAACTGAACATATTTTATGCATGCGCATATTTTTTTCAGTAAAAAGTGTCATTACGGCGGTTCAAATTAAACAGCCACTATATGACTTTTTTAGATGAAAACGTGTATATTATGGCGGTTAAGAATGCCATTTTGATAAAAAAAAAATAAAAAATATTAGCCATTATTTTATTCAACGTGTATTTTGACAGTTTTCATGGCGGTTCGTTCTTAAACCGACATTTTAAACTTTATGGCAGGAAAAATTATGCCATATAACTTATTTGCATGGATGTTCTTCAAAAACTCAACTCTGTCCCCATCTTTTGAGACTTGAAATGGTTTTTAAGGCAGTCATCAACTTTATTGATATTCCAAAATCATCTTCACCACGCATGAACGAGAACATTAATGACACTTTACATGTCATCCGATTATAGAGACCATTTTGAAATGTCACTCTACTTCTGCGTCTTTAGTGAAACACCTCCTTTCGATCTATGTATGCAAAAAATTAGGCTTTGTGAATGACTTTACTCTCCATTGTTGGTCTAAAGTGTCATTAATGTTCTCATTCATGCGTGGTGAAGACCCCTCGTCAAAAACAACATAATGGTATGTTTCTTTGCGTAGTTCATTGTCCTTAGTTTGTTTGCTTGAAACATCATCTTGGTATGTCTTTGGATTATATGAGTTTAAGCTTGTTTAGCTTTTCAAAGAAAATTAAATTACCTTTTAATGCTAAAAGAAGAACAGGTTCAAGAAGATTGATCTGAATGATTGAAATGTTTAGCCAAATTATTTTCATGGACATAACATGTTGTATTTACTGCTTCTGCCCAAAAATGTTTAGCCAAATTATTTTCATGGATCATGGTTCTAGCCATATCTTGTGAAGTTTTATTCTTTCTCTCTACAACTTCATTTTGCTGTGGAGTTCTACGAGAAGAGAATTCATGAACAATTCCGTGTTTTTGACAAAAAGTTTCAAATGGCTCATTTTCAAATTCTCCTCCATGATCACTTCTGACTTTTAAAATTTTCGTTTCTTTTTCAGACTGTATTTGAGTGCAGAAGCTACTAAACACATCATATGCATTATCTCTACTTCTCAGGAATTTAACCCAAGTCCATCCGCTATAATCATACACAATGACAAATCCATATTTACTTCCATATAAAGATGCAGTGTTAACTGGTCCAAACAAATCAATATGGAGTAATTCTAAGGGTCTGAAGGTTGAGACAATGTCTTTTGTTTTAAAAGAAGATTTCACAATCTGATTTCACAATCTTCCCTTTCTGGCATGCACCACAAAGTGCATATGAATGATAGTCAATGTCTGGTAAGCTTTTGACAAGTTGTAACTTACTAAGTTTAGAAATTAATCTCCAGTTAACATGTCCCAACCATCTGTGCCACACCCATTATCTATCATTCACTGATATAAGGAAAACTACCTTCTGATCAACCATTTCTTATCATTTCTTAAATACTATGGAGTTATCATTCTTGTTAACTATTGTGCAATTGGTCTTATCAAACATCACATCATGTTCAAGGTGAGAAAATGTTGGAGGTGAGAAAAGCACAAGAAGGGGGGTTGAATTGTGTTTCCTTTTTCTTCTCTTAAAACTGAATTCACTGTTCAGAACCTGATAGAGTTCAGCTTCTGAAGTGATGTTCAGAGTTTAAATGCAGCGGATAAGTAAAGAGAGAGAGAAAGAAGAAAGACAGAGCAATTTATAGTGGTTCCTTCCACAATCCAGAAGTAGTCCACTCTTCCTTGCACTTCCAAGGAGAGTTCACTAAAATCAATATCTGATTACAAATGCTCAAGCACAAAAGCAAGAGACTACAAACTACTTAAGCGCAACTGCAAGAGATTTCCTATTGCTCAAGCACAACTGCAAGAGATTTCATATGCTCAAGCACAAAAGCAAGAGACTTATATTGAAACAGAATTACAAAGAAAATTGTTTGAGCTTGAACACTTGATATACAATCAGTGATGTTCACAATACAAATCAGATAAGGACTTTTAAGACGCTAAAATTTCAAAGATATTAAAGTTGTTAAGAAATTATAAGTGAACTTTGATGTGAAACAATTTCAGCAGAGTTTTAGCACTTGTAAAAATTTTGTGAGTCTCTTAGAAATCTTGAAGTCTTCACTCCTTTATATAGAGGTGTGAAAGAGACGTCGTAGATTTCCAACACATCAAAAGAGTCGTTGTTGAAGCTTGATAATCACCAATGATCTGTTGCTTGATTTGGTCATTGTCCTTAGAAGGAACAATTTCAAATTCCTTGTATAGAGAATTACCAGCGTAGTCACAGCTGTTGTCTTGTATTATTGCAGACACAAAGCAGAGTAGTGGAGATAGTGGTTGTACAATTGTACTATTGTTCTTTTTTTGTGCTCTTTAGTGTATAAGCATCCAATGCCTTTAAATTCCTCTGAATTAGTCGTTGCTGCAGGCTTCTATTTCTTCTGCAATGATGCACATTCAAAACGACAACATTTAACTAACTTCAGCTTTTAGTCTTCAGCTTCTGATGATCTTCAAAACCTCTGATGACTTCAGCTTCTGGTAGACAGCTTCTGATAAGAGTGCTTCTGATGATCTTCAGAACCTCATTTCTTCAGAACCTCTTTTCTTCAGAACCTCTTTTCTTTAGATGTTTTCTTGCAACTCAAGCTTCCTTTTTGTAGATTCAATTGCTCTCATTTGTTCTTCAGAACCTATCCTTTATTTAAAGGCACTCAAATTTTTGTCAATGGTCCTACACACTTGAACAAATATTAGCATATGCAATTGACATTTTTTAATACCTTGTTATCATCAAAACTTAAAGGGTAATGTTAAACACATTTTGTTCCAACAAATGTGACATCTCTTGACCAGACACACTGGGAATGACACTTTTGTGACATTTCTAAACTAGACACACTGGGGATGACACTTGAGACAATGTGACATCTCTAGACCAAACACACTAGGAATGACACATTTGAGAAAATATGACATCTCTTGACCAGACACACTGAAGATGACCCTTGTGACATCTCTAGACTAGACACCCTGGGATGACACTTTCGTGATATCTCTAGACCAAACACACTAGGGACGACAATTTTGAGAAAAATGTGACATCTCTTGACCAGACACCCTGGTGATGACACTTTTGAGAAAATGTGACATCTCTTGACTAGACACCTTGGAGATGACACTTTTAACATCTCTTGACCAGACACCCTGTGGATGACACTTTTGAGAAATTGTGACATCTCTTGACTAGATACACTAGAGATGACACTTTTGTGACATCTCTAGACCAGACACACTAGAGATGACACTTTTGAGAAAGAATGTGACATCTCTTGACCAGACACCCTGGGATGACACATTTGAGAAAATGTGACATCTCTTGACTAGACACCATAAGGATGACACTTTTGTGACATCTCTAGACCAGACACACTAGGGATGACACTTTTGAGAAAAATGTGACATCTCTTGATCAGACACACAAGGGATGACACTTTTGTGACATCTCTAGACCAGACACCCTTGGGATGACACTTGTGAGAAAATGTGACATCTCTTGACCAGACACACTGGTAATGACACCTTTGGAGAAAAAGTCGACTAACAGTGCAGTACAAACACTCGGCAAACTTCATTGGAGATAATATAATTGTGGACAAATCAAGCCATTGACGGGGTAAAGCCTGGCACAAGGTAGCAACTGATGGGGAAGTAGATACCTCCTGGGGAGAAAGCCCATTGGTAAAAATCTGGAAGAAGTCACCATTTGTAAACCGGCACAGAGTGTTCTTCCATTGGTATGTCTTAACCATCATGCCCTTTTTTTTTATTTTTAACCCCTAACTTTTTCCTGGACAACCTTTTCAGGTTTTCATTCCACCAGGAGTATATTTCCTTTTTTGTGCCCCTAATTTTTGCCTGGACCGCCCTTTCGGGTTTTCTGTCCACCGGGAAACTCTCTATTGCCTAAGCCGTCCTTTCAGGTTTTCAGCTTAGTGAGCTTTTTTTGTTTTTGTATTTTTTGACAGAAATCCTTCCACATCATTTAACCATGTTTCCTTTGCAGAGTTTAATCATTCTCGAGGCGGATGTTGACACACGCTTCTCCTACTCACGAGTTCAAAGAGAATGTGTTTGTTGTTCACATTTTTCAAAAGACATGGAAAAGTTTTAAACTTTTTTGCTTAAAGTATTAACATCAAAAATATAAGAAATTTTGCAAACAGAATAAATGAAAATTCTAGATAAATAGTCATAGGCTCAAATTTATTAATTGAGTGATAGCCTGCCAATGGCGTGGCTTCAGGGATCTTTACAAGATTTGGAAACTGTTAAACGTATGCAGAAGTTACATTGAACACAATAATTGATATTCTCCCTAACAACTTTGAATTTCACTATTCTGAGTCTTTGATTTTCAGATGGTTCAAACCGGAGGTCTTTTGACAACTAAGATGCCAAAGTGAATCATGTCCGACCTGATGCAGTTACTTTGTCATAATACTTAACTTTTCAATAGATTTCCTTTTTAGGTTTTCAACCTATCAGGATAATCATTTTCTGTTTATGTCTATAATTTTTGCCTGGACCCCCTTGAAGGAAAATTGAATGTTACAGAATAAAGCAGCGGATAAAAATTTTCGATTTTCTTTACTTGGATCATTACGAATTTACACATGAATCAGTGATTCGATTGTTACCTCGAAGTGTGGAATTTGAAAGCTGGAAACTAGAAACTGGAATCACGATCATAGCAAAGCAAGCAGCAAAGCCTCTAGCATGTCCACAACGGTGCTCCTCCAAAACTCGGTGCTAGCCAAGGAATCAGAAGTCTCAGAGAGCTAGGGTTTCTTCAAAAACGTGTAACCAAAAACTTCAGCACTAGGGTTCTATAAATAGAACTCCTAGTGTGCTCTGCAAGTCAGAAGTCACTATTGGGCTTCAGTAAGCCCAGTAATGAGTTTAGTAATTCTGCTAACTAATTAGTGTTATTTACTAAACGCACCCCTTATATAAGTCATACTTATATATTTCTCTTTTGACCGTTCTTTGTGTGTGACCCTATAGGTTCTAGTCACGTTGGCAATAATATTAAA
>Ga0228711_1001669_pt1 | contig 33143 bp, 14 predicted proteins | sample MedpolnodulmetaG_2_FD_177996 | JGI IMG/M metagenome (GOLD analysis project Ga0228711, IMG submission 177996) | Root nodule microbial communities from Medicago polymorpha collected in Santa Monica, California, United States - brown nodules | ecosystem: Host-associated > Plants > Roots > Nodule... | reverse complement strand
AAAAAATTTAAAAAAATATAAAAAAAAATTTAAAAAAGAAAAAATTAATTTTTTTTTTTTTTTTTTTTTTTGCAACAGTTGATGAATTTTTTTGAGGAACGCTATATAGTACGGAAAATCTACAGTACGGGATTGACGCGATGCATGCGGATGGTGTTGTTATATTTTTAAAATAAATAAAAGTTAAAATGTTTTACAATCTAAAATATATCCTATGGCTTATATAACATCCATTGTTTTTCATTGCTGCAATTCCCGTACCAAAAAGCTTTTCCCAAATTTTTTATAGGGTTTAAAAGAGAAATTTAAAATTTTTACCAAGACCAAAAACTTATTTAACTCATTATGTTTTATCTATAAAAGTAGAAAAGACAAATACACTAGTTTATATACGTTTTTTTTTTACCAAAAACAATATTTATTCAGCGAAATTGATAGAAAATTCACTTATGGAGAATAACACAAATCACAAAATCGTTAAGACACAAAATGATAAAATTATAAACAAATTCACGACATTCAAATTTGTAACAAAAACAACACATGCCCATTGTGTAACAAAATAAAAGTCTTCTGAATATCTATCATTTTGGATATGCAAGGTTAAAGATATCAAAATTATTTCTTAAATTTGCAAAGAACATCAAACAAAGAAAATTCATCAATCTCAATCGATTGAACATCGCGATAAAACAAAAAATCAAAACGACGAACAACATAACATCACTCCATCAATCATAAACAAAACATAAAAGAAATACCAAATTTCCCTAAAAAAGTATTTATCTAAATAGAAGTTAACAAAATGATATAGAGCTGTGATTTTGAATAGAAAAAATGAGGCTGATTAAAACGAATAAAAGATCTCCCCTTAAATAAAAAAGAATAAAAAATTAAATTAAATTAAATTAAATAAAAAAAAAAACTCTGATCAAAACGACGTCGTTTAGCACTAATATTTTCTCTGTCTTTGTCTTCAAACTTGAAACTTGAACAGTGGAAGCTTAGAACCCTGATTTTGAAGCTTTCACGTTGTGGCCGCTAATTCATGAAGAAATCCAATCAAACCCAAATGAACCCTAATTGGATTCAACTCAAACAAGTATATCCTCTATTCCTTCTCTTTCATCCATACACACATTCTCATATTTATTGCTGTTTGCCTTTTTGCAGAAGCTGAATCTTAATGGCCCAAAAGCTTCAAGGAACTTCAATGATTCTGATGATGACGCGCCAAATTCAATATTGGGTAATAAAAAAATTCATTTTTTACTTCTGGGTGTTGCTTGTTTGGTGTATAAGAATCATGCAGCTTCCATTGTTTTGTATTTTTATTTTTTTTTTTTTTTTTGGAAAAAATGTTTGTTTTTTTGCAGGGAAACGTAAAGGGAGGATTGATGATGATGATTCTGATGATTGTGAGGCTAACCCTCTTGCTCCCGTGAATGATGATGCAAGGTGAATATAGCGATGTTTATATTTGGTGTATACTGAATTATGCGTTGTCTTATGTATTTTTTTCTTGTTTATTTGATGCGGGAAATTGATTGCATTTACATTTTGATATTAAGTGTAGCATAGATGAAAATGTTGTTTTGAATGTGTGGTAAGACTAGACAAGATATGACTAGAAATGACATGATTAGCGAGAGAGAGGGAGTTGGGGTAGTATCTATAGTAGAAAAGATGGTGGAAATTCGCCTTAGGTGGGTTGAACATCTAGAGAGAAGACATAAATTTTGCGTTAAGTGTATATCAGACGGAGGGTAGTCAAATCACTAGAGGGAGAGGAAGACCTAGAGTAGCTATAAGAGAGAGTATTAAAAAATCTCAAGACTAATGAGTTGGTTAGATATTATATGATAGAACGTTATGGCGTCTTTCTGAGCTAGTGTTTTTTTTCCTCTCTTTGTATTGTATTCGTCTCATTTTATCTGGCCATGTTGTGTTCTTATGGAGCTTGCTTTCTAATCTGTTTTAGAGTTCATTGTACTTTAACATATTAACCATTTGGCAGTGTGACAGACGCAGTGGGCATGGATTGTGAAATGGTTGGGGTTGGTCAAGGAAACAAAAGTGCCCTTGGAAGAGTAACACTGGTAATTATCTGTTCCTCTTCATCTTGTTATTGTCTATGAAATTTTGTTTTACACAATTATCTATGCACGCACATTTAGAAATTTGTTTTCCTAAAAGAATGCATGATTGGTAAAGTTATCAACTAATTGTTTATAGGTTTTTTACCTCCTGTTCCTAATCTGTTTTGTTTACTACTGGTTATTGCCCTCTGCCTATATTATTGCTTAACAATTGGAATTAACTTCTCCAGATCCAATATAATGCTGATAATTTTGAAGTTGAACATCAAAGTGCCCTTGCTTACAATTATATGTTTACTTGCTTATACTTACTTATATACTTGAATTACATATCACTTAGCCGTGGGCCATGAGATGTGTCTCAGATGGTGATTGAGCTCCGCTTAGGAGGACTTTACTTTCTGTGTGGGGTTCCTAATACCACTTGAAATACCTTGTAGCCAGGGCTACTCCTCCATTAGCCTCACCATGAAATAATAGATTACACATCAATGGGAAGATATTTCATATTGACTGTCGTTTACCTGACAATTCTTTGAGATTGTTGTCTCATAGTATTGTCAAATAGAGGCGATAGCGCCATAGCATTTCTGATTTTGATGAATTCGATATGAAAACGTGGTGCTATCCTAGTTTCACTGTTAGGGCAATAGCAGTCGCTATTCCAATTTATGCTGACTGATGTAGTGCAATAGCGGCTGCTATTCCAGTTTTTATTAACCAATATAGCGGCAATAGCGGAAAAAAGAGAATGTTATGGTTTTTTAAATTATAAAACTGAAGAATCTGCATGTGTGTCAAACATGTCCTATTTATTTATTAAAAAACTGAAGAGATACGAGTCTTACTCACACTTATCGTAATAAGCCTTTCAACTTCTTCAAAAAAATACGTAAACCTTTCAATATGTAAGTGATGCTCTGCTCCATTCCGTTTTTTTATTTGTATCCAGCGTGCCTTTTTTATGTATTATTGTCCGCAACTCAATTAAGCTTTTCAATATATGGCTTCCACTATTTGCCCTCAACGCTATATGCTGTTTAATGTAGTAGATTTTTGCCGTTCTGCGATCCGCTACTGATAGCACTGTATAAGACCAAATATTTTTGACAGAGTATGACTTCCATAATATTAAGTACTCGTTTCTTGTACTTTATCACCTTAAATAAACATATTGTTTAAGTGCTAGAGTCAGATGAGCATTATTTGGCCCTATTATGCCCACTAGTATCAACAACTACTATTGTACCTTAAACATATCCAAGTAATGTAGAGCCCATTGTTGAACACATTTTAATTTATAGTAATCAGAAGATATATTTTTTTGCTACATCAAAAATAAGTTTGAAAGCCCTCATATATATAAATCTTGTATATATGTGAAGTCAAATTCAACCTGGACTCTAGGAAAAATTCTTACCGAAGAGATTGAAGTGGTCCTGAATCCTGATTCTAAATAGGATAATTCTTTCTTATTTAACATTTGATTAGTAAAACCAAAATACTAAATAGTTTACTATTAATTCCCCATTTTTTTCAACATTAACATAAATAAATCATCATTATTTTCATTTCATCTCCCATTGCCTTGTTCAGTCATACTTTTGACATTAGTTCAGTTGATGGCAGGTAAACAAGTGGGGCAATGTTATTTATGACGAGTTTGTACGGCCAATGGAGCGGGTTGTTGACTTCCGTACTAAAATTAGCGGCATAAGACCTCGAGATCTGAGAAAAGGTTCACATAATATACCTTTGTCTTCATTATAAATTTTCAAATTATAGTTGAATTGAAAGCATTCAACATGAAATTTCAACAGATATGACGCAGTTTGACATCTAATGTTGAAGTTGACTATTTCTCAATTAAGTTGAGAAATATTATTTTGGAGTGAAATATTCTGACTTTCAATTTCCTTGTAGAAATATGAAGCTTCATAGCTGGAAGTTAGTGGCCTTCTCATATTTTGTTTTTACTAATAATAATAACTCAAAAACATCGCCTTAAAAGAAGTTGTAATAGCTTAGTACCACTATGAGAAACAGTATTTTTCCTAATCATTTGCATGATTGGCATTATGATTCGCACACTAATAAGCATTTTTATCTTTCATTTACAGCAAAGGATTTTTGTACTGCTCAGAAAAAGGTGGCAGAGTTGATCCACGGAAGGATCCTTGTAGGTCATGCCCTGTCCAATGATCTCAAGGTCTATTTTTAGTTGTTTCTCTCTCTTTTTTAAGATTTCCATATGTATATTTTTCTGTTATAAGTTTGTAATCTATGTACCTATCACTGTACTTTTACAGGCATTGTTATTAAGTCATCCTAAGAAGGATATACGCGATACATCCGAGTACCCGCCATTTCTAAGGTACTGTCGACTTGTCCTTCCTTCTATTGTTTTGCTCTGTACTTTTTTATGCCAAATGTTCATGTAATATGTTTTGATAAACACGCTGTTGGGTTTAACTAGGTCAAGTGGTAGAGTAGCATTGCGGCATCTTGCTTCGGAGCATCTTGGTGCTAAGATTCAAACAGGAGAGCATTGCCCGGTTAGTCCATCTAGCTTTTTGCGTATCCCTCCTACCCTCTTCTATTATGTGGTCTCTGGACAAGTATAATATAACCGTTAGAGCCTATTTAAATTGACTTATTTGAGTTTATCTACTGGATAAGTACTTGTGTGCAAGGTAGACAAACTCGAGATCCTTAGTAAGATCGGGTAGGACCCATGAGATCGTGAATCGGGGGATCGTAAGATCCTACCAAATTTATAAATTCATATATATTGCATATAATTTAATAGAAAAAAAAACTTTAAATAACACTCAAATTCATTAACAGTAGCACATTAAAACAAAGAGAGGGAGTTGAGTGCTATGAATATAGGAATTGCATTGGTAAGGTTCCATGATTTATGGGTGTTTTGGAAAATTTCCCTGATTATTGATAGTAGCTTAATTGGAAAGCTTTTCAATAATCAATGGGTTTAATGAGGGAATTTGAAACCGTTTCAGAGAATAAGAAGAGTGAAACACGTTTTTTTTTTCCTTTTTTATTGCAAAAATGCATTTTTGGTGATCCGGGTCATAAACCCGACCTGAAAATCCGGATTTCTGGAAACGAAACACCAGACGGGTCACGAACCGACCCGTGAACCCGATTTTCTGGGTTTCAAAACTAACTCGTCTGAATCTACGATACCAACGCGTTTACGTTTTTCAACGACGATCCAAACCGCGACCACCAAAAACCGATTCCGACGACTTTCCGGCACGACGAGGGGATGCGAGATCGTGAACTCGGACGATCCTACGAGTTGGATCGCGAGTTTGTCTACCTTGCTTGTGTGACTATTTAGGAGAACTTATGGAAACAACTTATTTATGACATGTCCATAAGCTCTCGATGATATCTTATGAAAACAATGTATAGTTATAGCTTATATAAAAAGAATATGACTTTATTTTATCTTTTGTTAGAAATATAGCTTATACATAAGCACTTGCATGGTAAGTGTTTATTCTATAAGCATTTAAGTACGTTGTTTATCCAAACAGGCCCCTATTATCGTAGTATGTTGGATAAATGACAATTGTGTTTTGAGGATAGTATTTTCACTAGCTTAAAGAAACCGAACTGCCATTTTGGATTTTTATTTTCCTTAATCTCCTAGAACTTTCACGTTACTAGCATTGGGCTTGCAAGACACAGCTGAATCCGTAAATCTAACAAATCCAAGTTGTTTCAGATAGATGATGCCCGCGCTGCTATGATGCTTTACCAAAAAAATAGAAGAGAATGGGAGAAAAGCATAAAAGGTAACTTTCGGAAGCAAAAGAAACGGAAGAAGAATAAGGAAGCAAAAGAATGAAGATATGCTTCTTATGCCAACCATGCTGGAATTGTATCATAGCATTGGCTGCCTTGTATTCAAAAACATTATTGTTAGGGACTCTATCCTTCAATGGTTATTGTATTGCTTAAATTGAATTAAAACTCAAGTTACAAAGGGGGAAAAATAGTTTGAGTTACTGTAAGATAAGTTTTGTATTTGCAGAGTATCTCACTATTGTTATGTTTTGTACTCTTTATCTATAATAATTGGCAAGAAAGCCCTGTTAAAGTAGGCAGATAATGATGGATTCAATTATAATATAAATAGATTGGATGGATTTAGCTCGAAAAAAATGCGATTTAGTTAAAATGATTCATTAGAAAATGAACAGTTGTGTGACTATATGCATGTATACGTATAAAAACATTTATAAAATTAGTTACATTTAAATCATTGATTTTTTAATAGATGGTCATAATTCTATTTTCTCCCTAAGGTTAGGAGGTTGAGCTAGATAAACCATAACCATAAGTGTACCATGTTATGAAAGGCCAGTAAGTGAAGTAATTCTGTTTTGCAAAACCTTATCTCTCTATTGCAAAATCTTAACAAGAGCTCAACCAAAGTAAAATTTATTTTCATGCAATTCCAACCTATAATTTCCACCAACTTAGTGAGGAATATTTTTAGAAGGTAAACGAGTTCATATATCAACTGACTTGAAGATAGTCATCTTTAGATTCTCAATTATGGCCACTGTTTTTCGTCACGTTAAACACCAATATAAACTAGTCATTGAGAAAGATCAGCAGCATGTATGTAGTAATCCATGTTAGCCAATTTTCTGTTTAACTTTAGATATTTATTTTCTTTTCAAGATAAGTCTAGTAGTGAAGATGAATGTGAAAGTTCACTATGAATCTCTTCCGAGTGTCTTATGTTTATATATTTCATCTGGTAATAGAAAGTTTAAATGAGTTGAATTTCGAAGACTCACTAAAGTTAAAGAAGTTACATTGTTCAACGAACACTACTTACATATCAATCATCAAATATATCCTCACACCGACGAAAAGTTAAATTACAATTTTACAAATGAATCAACTTTTTCTAGAAAACTTATGTTGATATAGGATATAAGATATGTAACCCTTTTTTCAAGCCACCGCAACAATCAAGTCTTTCTTTCTGCGTTCCAAAACGGAGACACGTTCCCTCTTTTTCTCACACTCTTCTCTCACTTACTTACATTACATGCACACTCCAAAACTCACCAACCAAACACCTTCACCTCAAGATGCGAATTCCGATCAATCACCGCTTCAGAACCCTCGTCACCCATTCTCCCTCCAAATTCCGCCATGTTTCTACCTGTAGAGCTGTTCTTCTTCCTTCTTTCGGTGGACCCCAAAACCTCGAAATCCACCCCAACGTCGAAGTCCCTCCTCTCAAACCCAACCAAGTTCTCGTTCACTCTCGCGCCGTTTCCATCAACCCTCTAGACACCCGGGTCAGTTTCTTCCATTTTTGCTTAATGGGCCATCCCAATTTTTCATTTTTACTATGAAATTTTCATTCCTGCATAATGGGGTATGCTAATTTTTATTTTCTTCCATGAAAGTTTCATTTTTTGCATAATGGGTCATTCTAAATTTTTCATTTTCTATGGAAGTTTCATTTTTGCATAATGGGCTATGCTAATTTTTCATTTTTTGCTATGAAGTTTCATTCTTGCATAATTGGTTGTGTTAATCTTGATGGAATTTTTTTTCTAACAATGTGTTTTGTTTTTGGTTGCAGATGCGTGTTGGTTATGGGCGTTCAGTTTTTGAGCGGCTTCTGCCGATTATTTTGGGCCGGGATGTAAGTGGGGAGGTGGCGGCGATTGGTGCTTCGGTGAAGTCGGTGACTGTAGGCCAACAGGTTTTTGGGGCTTTACATCCAACTGCTGTTAGGGGGACTTATACTGATTATGCAATTCTTTCTGAAGAAGAAGTTACTTCAAAACCAAATTCACTTTCTCATGTGGTATGTGTTCTCCGACTGTTTCTAATTTTATACTTGGTTATTATTAAAAGTGATTTTAGGAAAAGAAATGTTTAAATTGACATGCAATGAGTAATAGTTTTGTTATGTAACTCGAACTTAGCATTTATAAATTTATAAGACTTGTTAAGAAATGTTTAAATTATCTTGCAGTGAGTATAGTTTTTTTTAGCAATTAGACTTGTAAGACTTTTCATAAGTTACAAATCGGTTGAGAAGTTAGCGAAGGCTTTAGTTTGAATGAGATTCCTAGCTTATAGAAGTTTCTTGAGAAAAATATGTTTATGGTTCTTCTCTTATAGAAAGTTCGTATGAGGGTAGTTGTTTATAGAGAAATTAAATGATAGATTGAGCTTGTGAAAATTTGAGATGCAAAAGCTAATTTTTGCTTATACCATAATTTGTTGTTTGAAAAACCTCAAATTACTGTAACTGTGAAGATCAGGTTTCACTCACCTTCGAGCAATAGTGTTGAATACATATTTAGCCTTGTTCACTTCTCTTTAACCAAGAAATACCCATCCATCAAAGAATTATAAGCGAGAACATCTTGTTTTGCACTTTGTTTTATCATAACAGTCAAAACACTTTTAGCTCCTGCCTTCCTTACATACCATCAATTATTAAATGCTTCTTAAGAAGTTTTTCACAAGTGCAAGATTCTTTAAACATCTGGGTTGATGTTATTCAACATCTGAGTGATATTATAAATATTGCAAGATTCTTTTGATATTTCTTTTTTCATAAGTTATTCTTAAGAAGTTTATCCGAACTAGGTTTGATTCAAATTGAGTTGAACTCTATTGAGTTGGATGTTTAGAGTTCTCTTGATTATGTATTGATACCCTCAAATGTTTTTAAATTCTATTTGTATCTTTCTTTAAAGTATGTTAGCGTACTGCATTTGTGTTTACTATTGGCTTTAGTTATGCATAGCCCTGTTGTAACTGAATCTATATTTTAGTTAGTTTGGGTTTCTGTCACAGAGCGGTTATAATATAATTTGTTTACCGTTGTGACCAACAGCTCTATAAGTCCTTGTATTCACACCTGAAGACTAAGCATAATATTTTATCACCTTTAATATGTTATCAAGTATCTTAGGCTCTGTTTGCAAGTTTGCAGGGGAGGGCTTTGGGGGTGGGAAATATAGGGGGAAATGGAGATATCTTTCACATTTTTTGAAAATGTATTTTTTTAGAGAATGATAAATTAATGTTTATGATTGATATATTTTTAATTTTAAGAATATTATAACAAAGATTAAATTTGAAGAATTCATATAAACCCTCCAAAACCCTCCTCCATGCAATTTTTGAGTTTCCTAAAAGAGGGGGATTTTCTATTATGAAGGTTGTGAGCCCTCCCCTCCCTTCCCCTCCAAACTCGCAAACAAAGCCTTAGGAAGGTTGTGATTTCGTGCACTGTCATTGAAAAGACATTAGGTCTGTTGAATTTGTTGTTTGGAGTATTATTAATTCTGTTTTGATCCCCAAGAGCATTTCCCTTTTAACCTTCTTTTGTATTAAGTTATGCTGAAGTGAGGGGATTCTGAAAGTGGAAGTGTGGTGCTTACTTATACCAACATTTAGATGGAAAATTGTACGTTAAGATAATGATGAAATGAGAAATGCTAGGGACACACCCTCTAACACACTCCTCTAACACACTCCAATAATAAGTTGCCAAGTCACCCACTTTTTATTAATGTTACTTGATAACCGGTTGTACCAGTTTTCTTTTCTTTTTTCTTTCTTTCGTTTTTTTTTTTTTATAAAACACATACAATAACATTGCTCTATTCTCCTTGACAACACTAATTTCGGTTTGTCTCTCGATCACTGTTCACCATTGTCTTCTCCCAAACTCTTCTGACCGTTTTGGAGATATGAGTTCACAATTTTTTTATTTGAATTCAATTTTTTTTTTTTTGATTTGGGTTCCATTTTCTTAAATGAGGTTTTTAATGTATACTAAAGCAGAAATCAATTCGTGACAGAAGTGTTCTCTTTTATGTTGGTTAATCACTTTTTCTATCACAAACCCATTTCAATTTTGTGTTTTCAACACTTTTGTGTTAAAAGCAAACAAAAGTTGTCTGGAACATGTTTTTGATGGATTTGTGCTTTGGATTGTTGTAATCTTTTTACAGGTTGGATTGTTTAGTCCTAGATGTTAAAGAGACGGTCATGGTGGCTAGAGAGTCTTAGTGTGACGTTGAAGTACAGAGGAAGAAGATGAAAAGATAAAATCTAACTATTAAAACAAACAAATAAAAAATAAATGGTTATAGTGTATAAAGTTGAACCGGTAACAAGTAAAAGGAATTAAAAAGTGGATGACATGGCAATTTATTATTGGAGTGTGTTAGAGGAGTGCGTCCCTAGCATTTCTCATGATGAAATATATGCCACTACCATCTACCTACGTCATGGCCCATATTCCTTTCATATCCATTCCCCGTATTCCTTTCATATTTATGTCCTATATTTCTTTCAAGAGATCAGTAGTTAGTGTGAGTAACAACAATGAATTGATCAAAATCTACTCCCTACACTACACTTTGGTCATGTCACGGAAGTGAAGCACTGGTATCAGAGGAACCACGTCTCTTTCTCTCATTCCTATTTTTCTTACCTATTGTATATATTACCTTCATGCGCAGTTACCTTGGGGGTTTGGTAGACTGTGTCTGAGAGAATGAAATTCTCATTGGTCAAAGAAAAAGAACTAATGATTGGTAAACAAGTCGGAATATGTTGGATTACAGAGCTGTAATGCTGTAGTTTTGTGCAGAGAAAGAGCTGGTTGTTATGTTTCCTGGAGTAAAATGATTTCGATTTATGCGTGTTCTAGAATTTCTTTCAACTGCATATTGTCCAATTTGTGCTTATTTCTTGTCCAATCCTTTAACTCTTAAAACCAACGATCTTTGTCTAGTTATGCCCAATTCATTGGTTTTGCCATCACTCTCAATAATTACCTGTCACAATATTATTAGTACTTTCTCATTGAACAATTGACCATCAGTTTTCCCCCTTTATTTACTTTGGGACATTGAAGGCATGTTTTTTCTTGATTTTTTATCTTGTAGGAAGCAAGTGCCATTCCTTTTGCTGCACTGACAGCTTGGCGTGCTCTAAACGGTACTGCTAGAATAACTGAGGGGTATGTTTATAATGCTGAGATATGATTTCCATCCATGAAAATAAGTTTTTTCTCTTACATGTCACCATTTTACATTTAGAGTTTTCATTTTCACTTATAACTTTTAGCTCATGTCAAACAGGCAAAGGATATTAGTAGTGGGAGGTGGAGGGGCTGTAGGGTTTTCTGCTATTCAGCTTGCGGTGGCTGCTGGCTGCCCTGTCACAACTACCTGTGGAAGTCAAAGCGTTGAACGAATGTTAGCAGCCGGTGCTGAGCAAGCTGTTGATTATCTTTCTGAGGTTGTTCTGAATTTTCTTTTGTATCATATTTCCAAACATTTGTTTAGGTATTACAATAATCACAGACAATGTTATTATATTTTGTTTTTTGAAATAAAATGAACAAGTTCTTTTTGTGACACGTTAGGTTGCTTGCCAACTGAATGTCTGATTCACTATTTCAAAACACCATAGTTGACTCCCTTGGTATTTCAATTCAATAGCACGCAGTAAAGGAAAACGCTTGAACTAACTAAACCACACTAGTAACTAATTTAACTGATTCTAAAACCAATCTAACCAATTATAAACTGAATGTTACGATATATGATCATAATACTAAGATAGTTCGATCTTTAAGCTTATATTTTCTTCATGAAAGTGCATCTTGCATTAGACTTCTATGACTTACTTATTCTTGATTCGCAGAATTATGAATTGGCCATAAAGGGAAAGTTTGATGCTGTTTTGGACACAATTGGTGTGCCAGATACAGAACGTATGGGCATTAGTTTTCTGAGAAGAGGTGGACATTATATGACACTTCAGGTAGAACATTTAGGTTTATTGCTTTTTTTCGCTTTCACCATACTTGTTAGGTTGTTTTTTTAGATTTTTTTTTTAGTAAGTGACATCAGTGCTTTAATCTATCTTTTTCTCTTACCTTGAAGGGTGAAGCAGCATCATTGGCTGATAGGCTTGGTCTGACTCTTGGTCTTCCCGCAGCTACAGCTTTTCTATTGAGAAAACAGATTCAATACAGACTCTCTAACGGAATAGGTAAAATGTCTCAGTCTGTTGTGAATTCTTTTTCTTTTTAGAAATGTGAAGCCTAATCCTCAAAAATCCTTGTGATGCAGAATACTCATGGGTATTCATGAGGTCTGACATAGAAGGCTTAATTGAGATTCGAAAGCTATGTGAAGCAGGGAAGATGAAGATACCTGTTGATAAAACGTTTCCCATAACACAAGTAAAAGAAGCTCATGAGGCAAAAGACAAGAGAACCATTCAAGGCAAAGTGGTGCTAGAATTTGATTGAAGGCCTCAAGCTCATAATAGGGAGTTGCTTAGTCTAGATTTTTCAGCCTATTTTGGGTCTCCACTTCAATGGATTGTTCCACAATTAATTGAGAAATAGACAATGTTTTTTTCTTCTGGGTTTTTACTGTATGATAGAAAGTGAAACTTTTTTTGTAAATTTAGATTCATAATATCAAATAAAAAAACCTGTAAATTTGTTGAGAATTTTGTGTGATGCTTGAGCTGTATACATCTGTTCTGTTTGTAGTCATGTCCACTTGTGAAAGGTGTGGGAATGACTTTATGCCTCAATAAATCCAATGTGTCAGTTGCACTTATTTTCTGTAACCTAATCTTGTTCTCTTTACTTGTAACGTTGAAAGTGAATACGGTTCAATTATTAGCAGAAAGTTTGGAGATTGTATTACCCTATATATAGGTGCTAGAGAGTGAGAGTGAGAGTGAGAGTGAGATGCAAGCATCATTTGTCATTCAAATTCAAATAACCATATCTCATGAACATTGTCAGGAAACATTTGTCTGTTTGCTTTTATATACTCCCTCTGTCCCTTAATGTAGGCATTCATTGTCTTTTTCACATTTCTTAAGAAATATTGCCAATGTGTATGTTTTGTGTGTTAATATTACCAAATTGTATTTTGTTTGTATATGTATTAAATTTGATTTTTCATATTTCAAGACAAGTTAGTAGTATTAATTAGGGGTATGTTTAGGAAAAAAAATAATAAATGCGTCTAGTAATTTGAAATGAAGTTTACATTTAGGGACAAAAATAAAGTCAAATGGGGACTTATATATAGGGACGGAGGGAGTAATTTGAACGGTTAGGAACAAGTTATTTCCATCCTTTTGTGATCACTCACGATTCACACACATCAACAAATTGGGATTTTCCCTCAAAAATAATAATAATTGGGATTTGACCTTTAGAGTGTAAGTGAACAATATTAACATCCTACGCATCAACCACTTGCGCTAGACTCAATTGATGTTTTTATTTCTACTAGCATCAAGACGAACACTGACATGTCTGTCTTTTTTGCTTTTATTGCCAATGAGCGATAAAATGGTGCTCTCTTCGTCTCACAATGAGTGACGCTTGCACACAAAAAATTGTCCCAAAATGATTGACCATTTTGCTTTTCAAGTGAGTATTAAATATGATAAAAGTTGGTCTTTTTTTCTTATTTTTTGGGACAAAGAAAATGAGTTTTTTTTTTCTCTTATAATTTGGGACAAAGAAAATAAGTTGTTTTTCTTATAATTTGGGACGGGGGAGTAATTTAGTAAAATATCTCTCTCTCTCTCTCATCTATAAATTTTTCTTAATCTATGTGAAATGATCAAAATAGTCACTAAATGTGGGGCGGAAGGAGTAAAAATAATTAATTGAAGGGTAAAATTAGAATAAAAAATGTTACATCAAAACACTATATTTTTATATAAGATCAACATAATGTTTTTTTTTAGTATTCAATATTGTTCCTCTCCTAAACAAATATTGTTTCTATTGTTGTGAATTGTTTATATTTTAATGGAATTTAACTAGTTTCTTAATTGGTAACTTAAATAATATTATAAAAATGATGAAGTATTTTAAACAAAGAGGAAAAATGGAAGAAAAAGTATGGCCCCTTTATATATTGTTATTGATACTAAAAAGCATAATGTAGTTAAGTTATTTCAATATAAATGATATGTTGTTATAATAAAACATAAGCTATCTTATTAAAAAAAATAAAAAATACATAAGCTATCTAGTACAAATCAAATTGTTTGGGATAATCTAGATTTGATCTTTGATAAAAATAATTTTTAATCAAACTTTACTTACCTCGCGTGCAAACTTCGGATTACTATATACTGTTTTTTTTTGGAACCGAAGGAAGTTAAAAAAAACATAAACAATATTGACAAATTATCAATATTTTTTTTTTATCTTAGGTCAATTTTCAATTTGTGGGTAGGTTAAAAGTTGTAAACAAATTAATTTGTTTTTTGTGGTGGCCGGGATTTAAACCCCAGACTTTGCATATTTTATGCATTGTTCATACCAACTGAGCTATGTTCACAAGGACCGTAAACAAATTCTTTTAAACACACTCTAAGCTCACTTGAATCTTATAAAAAAATAAAAAAAAACTCACTTGAATACGATTGTTCAATAATATTGGGTCTGGTGGGCCATGATCCAACATGGGCTGTATGGACACTTAGATGAGCCTACCAGTGGTCACCAAATCAGGAGGGTTGGATGAATGGACAACTTGATTATATTGTACATATTGCAACATTAAATTAGGGGTGACACACTTTTATTTTCCCTCATGTATTTGTATCGTTTCCAATAATCAACTAAATAGTTATCACCTTTTTGAAAGTATTATTAACCTTGAAAAGCATAACATGCCCTTTTTGGTGTTGCCTTTACCTCAAAGCCGGGTCTCATGCAGAAAACCCCAAAAATTATATTACTATCAATTCTATATTGCATAACGCTTAAGATTGTGATACACTCTTAAAAAAATAATTAAAAAAAAGCAACAAAGTTAGGTCCTGTGGAAGAGGCAAAACTCTTACAATGTAGGAACCAAAATTCGATTGAAAGATATCTTCATATTTAGCGTTTGACAATACAATAAATATAACTACTTTCATCCCAGAAACTATAGAACATAAAAAAATATGATTAAAAATAGATTTATGTCATGTCATGTATATCTTTTAATATACGCTCTGGTCACTATTATAGACAAAAACTTATATTTTAGATTCATTCAATTAATAATGTATATAATCTTTATCATAGACCATATACATCATTTAATAAATGAATCTAAAATATTGATTTTTAATTATAATAGTGGCCGAAGAATGTATTATTTATCGATAAAAACCCGCAATGAAAAAGAAAAGTTATTGAATTCTTAATTGGAGGAGTAGTATTTATACAATCTGCTTTCCTGTTTCCATAATGCACATTTAGTAGTAGCAGTTTTGTCAAGTAGTGGTTAATGCATGGTCAAGACCCTTCTTTTCAAGTAACCTTGACCCACTTATTATTTTGGTTATCATTCAACTTTGGAGTTAGGATCATAGGATAGGATAGGATATGTTATGTGTTGTGTCCTGCTTCTTTCTTTCTATTGAATTGAGTAAGCTCTTCATGAAGATGCAGGACCACACTATGTTTAGCCTATATTAGTATTCAATGCATTTTCTTTGTGCATGTGACTTGAAATGAGATCGTTATATGTAGGGTTGTTTACCAATATATGTGGCTATATGGCCACCATCATTTAATTAACGGTCTTGTTAACAAATATTAATGATTTTGTAAAAAAAACAAAAGACAAGTATTAATGGTTCTTTTACTAAACAAGTACTAATGATTAAAAATGTTGAATATATATTTCATTATGATTTTGAGTCTTGAATGGTTGATCAAGTTTTTGCAATGACAAGTTTTTTTCATTGCACGCGCCACGTGTGCGCAGATTTCTATGATATACGTGGGGAGCATAGTGAGTCAAAAAATCAAAAGCACAATTCTAAGCAAAAAGGAACGTTAAGCCTATTATAAAATCTTATGACTACTCTCCTTTTCATGCGCGTGCATACACTTTTCATGTGTATTGTATTTTTTTCTTGGTCCCTTATTAGTTCTTCAACTTTTCCTTTTCCTTTTCATTGTTAGCTGCATGTATTCGTTAAGACATGGACATTATTCTAATTGAAACATTGTGATGCCAAACATGTCTCCTTTCCTCACATGATTATTTCCTTTAAATATACACACCCTTAAATATTTGTGTGAGCATTTTTTGGTTATATTTATGAAGTGATAAATATTACTTAAAACTCACACAATCGTGAAGTATCAAATATTGAAATAAATATGTTTAGTTAGTATAATAATATCGACGTTGTTTGTTAAACTAGATCATAAAACTCGTGTAAGTGTAATTTAATCGATAAGTAAATGAGCATATATAGACAGTAACATAACATGAAGAAGAAAAGAATAATCCATAGTATTGTATGAAGAAAGCCTTGTTATATTACTCAAGATGAATTTGCAAAGCTTTTGAAGTGTGGTCACGTGCGATGCACCTTCCTCATTGTTTGTTTTTTCACCTTGTACCTATCCTATTAATCTCCTCTTTCTAATTCCCATGTGGCATGGCATCCTTTCCAAACCACCCTTATTTTCTCATTTTTATTTCCTAAATGCCACTTTTAATTTTCTTTTTTATCTTACTTAAAAATTAAGTTTATGAGCAAAAAGGTTAAATTAAGTTTGAATACAATTTTTTTATTTAAAATAAGCAAATATTAGTTGTGGGAGTTTGATCCTTTGATTAACAACGAACTTAATGTGATTGTAAAAAAATTAATAAAACCTGCATTTTAAACTTTTAACAAAATTATAGTTCAAATTGTAAAAAAATGATTATATTATAGTTCAAATTTAATGTGATTTCAAGCATGTAAGTTTATATGAATTTTATAATTATTATTTGTCCAATGTTTATAAATAAATGTTGCAATGATTAAAAATGTTGTTTTCCATCCTAAGTGAAAGAAAAAAAAAATTAGCAGTTAAGAAAACAACAAGTAAGAATAATAATAGTGTCTTGTGAGAAGGACTGTGAAAATTAAAATTGAGAAATGGGAAAAGCTAGGAGTTAGAGACAGACACTGTAGTACATAGTACACTGTTCATTATTTTAGTATTTTTATTGAAACATAAAATATTAATGTCTGTACTTGTCATGAATTTTGTTAAAGAATACGATACTCCCAAGGCAAATTATAATTTGTCCACCATTGATTTCTACTTCGTCTGCTTCTGCATCCTTCTTCAATGATCTGGCCACGTTCCTTTCTCAGCTACATATAAATATTTGTTGAAAGATAACACATCTCAAATGGGATCACATACTCATATATGTCTTATGTATGTTTATGTTTATTCAATTCGGTGCTCTCCTTGGTTCCAACCATTTCCCATGATTAGAAGTGGAATAGAGTGTGAATTATTATATATGAAAATATATTGAATTCCTTTAAAACTATTATATTTTTGGTGTTAAAGAATGTGTTTGATATGCTAAAAAATGAAGGACAATACAAGACAATTTCTTTTATTTGATTTGTAAAACCGTTTATGAGATAAGACAAATTAGAAGCAAGAGACATGAGAAAAACATAAATTTATGTCATTCATTAAACTGTGGCACAACTTTTTGTCCAACGTAAAAATTATCTAAAATACAAAAATAGTTTTTTGTTCATCAAAAATCATATAAGATCAAATATTATTCAATACTATAAAAATTTGTCATATTTTATTTGTCTTATGTTGTGTTATTATGGCTGATACATACTATTTTGCAAATCTATTTAGCAAATCAAACTAAACCAAAGAAAAAAGATGTAACTAATTCATAGTTCATTCAATAGTAACTAAAGTCTAATAAAAAATAGTTTTAACCAAAAATCAAATGAGTAAAGATATAAGAAACCAAGAAGAAAGAATACATGTAGCAAGCAAGTTTTCTCAAATTGGATTCTAGGTGTAACCAACAAAATTGGATTCGAGACTGATTTTGACCCTTGAAAAGAGACTTTGACCAATTTTCTACAATTAGGTAGGATTTTTGTTTTAAAAACGTTCTTATAAGTTAAAATTTTGCACTTTCGGTTTGATTGTTGATCAAAAACTATAGTTTTATAGTATCAATTGTTAAAAAATCACATCATATCAAGAAGAAAAAAATATTTAAGACATTATTTATCTCAAATCATATTGATTTTGATGGATACATAATGATACTTCCCCAAAATGACCCTTTTCTCTTCTTGTAGTTGATACATACATGCCTATTTTTATCTCATATTGGTTCTCCAACTCAAATTTCTTTTCCACTCATGAGGTTTTTTCTATTCTTTTTCATCTTTTTCCACTACTTTCTGTCATTACCAAAGTTGTTGATCTGTCAAAAGACTCGTGCACGCATATCATTTTCCCCTTTTCTGCTGAACAAAAAGAAGAACCTTGAGACTTGAGTACTTCCCAAACAAGCATTCAAACCCGAACTCCATTCCCTTTGATCATAGGATTCATCATTTGAATGAATCATATCACACTATCTTAAACATCTAATAATAACATAAGATTCATCGGCACTAAGAAATTTAGTGAATGTATATGAGCACAAAATTATGATAGCATTATGATTTTGTTAAAACTAAGTATAATTTTGTCAAAATTAGGATTACTCCCACTTCCGATCCAAATATTCCATTAGACACATTCAACTTTAATAGAGTTTTTATTTTATTTTTTATACTCCAACTGTTTTAAAATAAGTGTCGTTTAAGGTTTAATGTTGTTACACACATATTAAGAAATACAATAATGTTGTCTATAGACATGACACTTTTACTAAAATAGCCCTGTTAACTATTGATGCATTTCTCATCATTATAAATTAAAGTAAAATGTAGTACTTTGGAAGCAGTGTACATAGTAATAATTAAGGGGTATTATTGGGAAAAAGTAACTAATAGTGCATTGAAAAGTGAAAATGATGTTCATTTTGAAACAATTTTATTTTGCTAAAATGACACCCATTTTGAAACGGAAGGAGTAGATAAATGATAGTTGTATTTAATATTTAAGATATTTAAGGAATGTTAATGAGTGCTCTAAGGACACTCTTTAAGGACGGTTAATGAGTGCCCTAAGAACACTCATTAAGGACTTTAGATGGTAAAATTTTATGAAAACTTATGCACTTAATGCATCCAAAATTGAAGTACTAAGTTTTTTCAATAAATAATTTTTTAATTAGAAATTCCTAAAGAGTGCTTTTAGAACATTCGTTAACAAAATCCTTGATATTTTAATGAAGTAACTAGCTAGAGTTAAAATTCTTAATCTCCTTCTCAACTCTTTTAGATGTCATAGTTCAACCAGTTCAACCGATTGAGCTGCACATTGGGGACAACTCAACTTCTTATATAAAGAAAATCTAATTATACATGGGAAAATAATCATATATTTTCATGTTCATAAAACTTATTATTGTCAACAAAAAAGTTGTGTAATCTGAACATTAAAATACAAATATTTTATTCTTGTCATCCTTTACTTATCTTTAGACCAAATTTCAGATTATTAAAATCCATTTTTCCTAAAAATTGAAAGGTTAATTAAAAAAAAAATCTATTTACTTTTAACTATATTCTTTTACCCTTTCTTTAAAAAAAATCTATATTCTTTTTTACTTTTTATCTTCATATTAAAACATGAATTAACCTAAAGAATTTGCACATGAAAAGAAGGGTATTTTTGTCATATAAACAAAAACAGCAATTGACAACAAGACCCTACATCCACTAGGTTACATTTTGCTAAAGACAAACAAGCATTTCGTCACCTTCCATATCCATTAAACCCCTTTTTCCCCTTTCTCTATTTCACTCACATGTTCTACTCACCTTTGCAATCTCTTCACACATAGACCACCCCACCATACAAACCAATCAAAGATCCTTCATTTCTAACACCCTTTTAAAAAAAATCTTAATTTTCTCACACAATAGTAGTAGCCATGTTTAATTGAAAAAAATAATAATGGAAACAGAAAAACATCATCGTACAACAAGTAACAATAGTAGCACAAGTGAACTCTTTGTTTGTTTCACTTCACGTTTATCTTCTTCATCAATGAAGCTTTCATCAAAATCAATCTTAAGCCCTAGCCGTAGCAGAGACCAACCACAGATATCACTCTCATCTTCCTTAAGCAGAAGATTGAAGAGCAACGGTAGTATGAAAGGTGGTCAAGCTTCACCAATGTTTCCAACAGGTGGAAAGAAAAGAGGGTGTGGTTTTGAGAATCCAGAGCCTTCATCACCTAAAGTAACTTGCATTGGACAAGTTAGAGTGAAGACAAAGAAACAAGGGAAGAAAATGAGGTCAAGATCAAAGAGAAGAGGTGAAGCTAGTTTTAGAAGAGGTGGTGGTGAAGGAACAAATCCAGATCTAACTAGACAGAATAGTCAAAGTTTGTATCAAAATCATCAAAGTTTGCAACAAGAGTGTTTGAAACATAGGAATCAAAGATGGGTTCATTTGCCTTTGACAATATGTGAAGCTTTGAGAGAGTTTAGTTGCTTTTTTCCCTGTAGGTCTTCTTGTATGTCAAATGAAAGAGAGAAAGAGGAAAAGGGTAGCTTAGAAGCAAGAGGAGGAGTAAGATCTAGTGGTGAACATAGTAGAGAAGGTTCATGTGGAGCTGCATTTGCAAGATGGTTGGTGGCTTATCAAGATGGTGATGGAAAAGGGAGAGAGATTGAGGTGATGATGGAGCATCATGATGAGATGGAGATGGTAATGGATGATGAGGATGATGGTGGAAGAGAGAAAGGTGGTGAAAGGAGTTATAGTCAAAGGAGACATATTTTTGAAGATCTTGATATTGATTTGGTTGATGAAAAGATACAAGAAGAGTTTGGTGGTGAAGTAGAAGAAGATGAAGAGAAAGGTAGAGTTAGTATTTGTGTTCCACCAAAGAATGCTCTTTTGTTGATGAGGTGTAGATCTGATCCTGTTAAAATGGCTGCTTTGGCTAACCGTTTTTGGGAATCACCTCTTCACAAAGAACAAGACCAAGTTGAAGAACATCATCAAATTGAAGATGTAGAGCAAGAACAAGAGGAGGGTAGTGGAGATGAAGTTGTAGATGTTGATGTTGAACATGAAGAGGAACAAGAAGTAGAAGAAGGTTACAACAACGAACAAAACATTGAAATGGAGCAAGTTGAAGAAGAAACAAAACAAGTAGTAGAAGTTGAAAGAGTATCACAAGAAGATAGCATTTGTGAAAGTGAAACCCAAGCTAGTGAGGAAAACAATGAAATTCAAAGCATAACAAACCAAGAAGTTGATGAAGAAATTACCAAGGAAGTTGAAGAGAAAGATGAAGATGAAGATGAAGTTGGTAATGGAAATGCCATTGATGATGATGATAAAGTTGAAACCTTTCCTTGTGTTTTAGTTGATTCACTTCATGCAGATCTTGAAAAACCAGAAACAGAAGAAACCCATCAAAGAGAAGATGAAGAAAAACAAGAAAGTTCAGAACTTTCTTCTTCATCTTCCTCTTCTTCACCTGAAACTTTCATAGCTTCTTCAGAACAAGAAAACTATGAAGCAGAAGTAGAATCAGCAACAGAAGAAAAAGTTTCAACAGAGGAAGAAGAAACAACCCATCAAGGAACCGACCCGGAAGTGGGTCTTGTCGGGTCAGCGGAGCGAGAGAATGGGTCAAAGAAAGAAGAGAGAGAAAGAGAAACATTGCCAGAATGCTTGTTATTGATGATGTGTGAACCAAAACTTTCAATGGAAGTATCAAAGGAAACATGGGTATGCAGCACTGATTTTATACGGTGGTTACCGGAGAGACCCACCGGAAAACCCGCCGGAGTGGAGAAAAAGGTCACCGTGGAATCATCTTCATCTACAAAGCCAAAAGTTAAGGTGAAGCCTACTCATCCGCCGTTGATGCAGCCGCCGAGATCTTCATGTTGTTTGCCGGTGACCGGCGCCGGGATGTCAATGGCGACGATGATTGAGCAGAAGTTGGTGGGGTGCTCAAAATCTCGTAATGGGTATGAGCCGTTTGTACTCACGCGCTGTAAGTCCGAGCCGATGAGGTCCGCGACGAAGCTTGCCCCGGAGGCTTCTTGTTTTTGGAACAATCGGAAACTTGAGCCGCATCCTCCTCCGGCGACCCTTGGAGTCGGAGCTCCGGCTGGTGTTGGGTTTTAGGGTTTAGTTTTTACTTTTTAAATCTCTTATTTTTTTTCTTTTTAATTGACAGAATAATTAATGTTGTTATTGTATTTAGATGTAGATTATCATTGTTATTGCTAAACTTTGGTCTGCTTTGGGGATTGATCGGTTATAGTCATTTTACTATTGCTTTTGTATAAATAGTTTTAGTTATGCAATTTGTGTTTTGTATTTTAAGTTCATGATTTGGCTACTAATTGCTAATTGCATGTTTGAAACTATAGTTTATATTTGGCATCACGGCGATTTCTTAAAATTGAGTGAGGGATTTGGCAAAGGCTAAAAAAATGTTATCTAAGTGTCCGGATACTCCTTTTAAGACCTTTAAATAGTACTCTCTCCTCGTATAATACATGAAACATAGTTGACTTTTTTACGCACGATAATGTATAATTTTGAGCTTAAATATCTTGAATAATATATTCGAAAAAATTAAGAAAATTTGATATTTTGAAAGTATTCATTAAAGACAAATCTAACATCTTATATGTTATAGTTGTGTATATTAGTAGAAAAATATAGTCAAAATATGTTATGTGAATAGTGTACATCTTTAAGTAAGTCATTTAAAATGGGACAGATGAAGTTACTTTTTTTTTTTTTTTGAAAATTTATGTAATCAATGCATCAGAAATTGAAATATTTGATTTTTTTAAAGAATAATTTCTTCTTTTGAAATGCTTAAAAAGTAGTCCGGAACACTTGTTAACAAGACCCAAAAACATAACCATTGAAAAATCATAGGTGTTCGTCTTAGTTCGAACAAATCGTCAAATCTAAGATGATACCAAAGTGAGTTGGATAGAATCACCACGAACAACCATAATTTTAGGAAAAACTACTTTTTTTTTTTATTCAATAGGCTAGTGTTAGACTCACACCTTAAGAATTATTGGTCACCTTATATCAACCTCCTTATTGGACGAAACAATCATATTTTAAAATTTTAACAAAATTACGGTGTCATTGTTTTGTAAAATTAATTGATGGAAATAGCTACATTAGTGAGATAAAAAATTCAGAATTATTGGTCTATATCTAGAATAAACTGACAAGATAATGGAAGTAGGTATCTTTATCATCAATCAATGAGTAGAATGTGAATTATACAAAAGATAAAATGAGAATATGAACAAACATATAGTAGTCGGAGCTTGAAATGTGTATGTAGGTAAGGTAAAAAATAAAGTTGGTAGGGTTGGGAGCATTTGGTTATGGTGGTTATGTGCTTGGTTGTTTGTATTGTTCCAGTAATGTGTCGTGGTCAATTGGTCGTTTATCCGTCTTTAGCATGTGATGTCATCTTCAACATTAAGTCTTTATGTGTCATTACAGATTGGCTAGAATTTTGGAAGATAGTTAATGGAGAGTTGAAATACAGTTGAGAGAATGGTCAAAACACCATGGAATTCCAGTCTATGCTATTGACTAGCAGTACTTGTTTGCTTTTAATGAAATTACTAACCAAAATGGAATTTAATCATATCCTTTGTGCTTAAATTTAAGACCCATTTTTCATATTTGTGGTCCCTTACTAAAAATCATTCTTCAAATTTCTACATGTGTGTTATGTATTAATGATTTCTTTACAATAATATCCCTTTTATATATCTGATCGCTTATTTAACTAACAGAGAAAGTAAAATAATTTAAAATTTTACGTTAAAATTGACTATAAATCATCCATCTTTAATGGATCTAGAAGAGGAAAAAAAACATTGTCGACTAGAGTTTGGTAAAGAGAGAGGAGAGATGTTTATGTGTTCAGATGCAAAGCCAAGAGATAGTAAGCAATATGAATTTGATCATACATATATGTTGCAAAGCCAACAAACTTTGGTAATTAGGAACTTACATGTGTTACTTCAACACCCACCCTTAAAGATGTAAGTTGGTATCTGGTCAAATTTTTAGCAAATTTTATGGTATTCACATATCTGAAGAATACGAGTATAGCTAATTTATAAAAAGAATTGTATTAAAAGGACTTTAAATCAGGAGTAAAATATTAAAATTTGGATTTTGTGTTATTTATAGAGCTTGCTTCAATTTTCATTGCAAGATTTTCCTTTTCCCTATCCCTTTTGTCACCGATCAATAGTCCAAAGCATATGTTTCCTCTTTTCTCAATGATAGTCTCCGCAGCACAATCAATTCCCAAGGCAGTAAAACTAGAGTTTGGTGATCCTTGCAAGCTTTTTCTCTCTTTCTTTGCAATAGGTAAATGACAAAGCCAACGACAAAAAGAAAACAAATCATGTTTATCACTACCTCTCTCCTTTTGATAAACACATTTGAATAATCATAGTACAGTAAATAGTAAAAAAAATTATAGTACAGTAAATTATTCCCTACAAAAAAATCATCTCTAAAACACCCAATGTAATGTATATAGGTACCTCTTATGAATTTTAACATTCTCTATTTGAAACAAAAAATTTACCTGTGTAATTTTGTACAAACATTTTTACATATTACTAGTATATAGTTTTTAAATTCTAAAATTAATTATCCTTTCATAGATTACAGAATTCTCAAACTTTTACTAATAAAATGGGTGATTAGGTGGGGACAACTAGCAGTGAGACTTTTGAGGAAGATAATTAGCTTCTTGATTAAGCAGTTTCATGATTTGTTTGCTTTATTATATAGAAAAAAAGGTAGGATCTAATGAGGGAATCTTGACTTAAAAAAGGACGAGAAGAGAAAAACACCATTTAAGTTGGTAGGATAAAGTGCATTTGTTGCAAGCTTTTTGTTGAGAAGATTGGAAATGGAATGGAGTGTGGTGGGGAATAAGGGAGGGACATTCTGGCACCCATAAATTTGACAGATGGCACATGGATTGCAGAACCAATGATCAATAGAAGCCACACACAAAAAAAAAGCCTATCCAGGAAAATGTTTTAATCCATTTGTAAATTCAAATTGCAACAAGATATTTTTATAATTTAGACAAAAAAAAAAAAGGGTATGTAAAAATGGAATCTCTCTATATTTGACTTTATGGTACGGTAACAGTTGGTTGTAAATAGTTAGATTAAGAGAGGTACATTTATCGCTCTTAATCTAATGATATACAACTAACTCTCAACTGAATTTTAAATCTAAACTATGTAGCTTCTAAAAATTACGGTGAAAACTCATATGGACATGCGTTTGGAGTTGTTGGACGTGGTTCCAAACATACGCTTGATAAAAAAATTACTGAAAATCCTATAGTTTATAAATTATAATAAGAAGGTATTGAAGTTTATAAAATTCGTCAATATAGTCTTAATCATTAAAATATTAAGGTCTAAATTGACGGATTTTCATAAACTTTACGACTAAATTGATGATTTATTCTTACTACAAAGCACTGTGTTCTTCTTAACTTACTTTATGAGATTCGTCGCTTCACCAATTTTGTCTCGAAATTAATTTCTTATTCTGTTAGAAATGTCTTAAAAGGAAACTCTTCTAAAAGATTGATTTCAACTCACTCATCTTCATATGGAGTAAAACAAATGAGACCGTTCTTAAAAGACTGAGAACAATCCACTGAGATGCTCTTAAAAGACTTGGAATTGATTATGGAGATTAGAATTAATTTTGATATGTTTGGGTGTTTTACTATAGAATTGATTTTGCTAAGGTCTAAAGGGTAGTGTTAACTTGTGCCCTTAGGACACATGTTAAGAAACCAAAAAGAAGAATTACTCTCTAAAATTTTGTGCATTCAATTAATTAAAAAGTTAAAGATTAAATGTAATACACACATTCCAATAAATTATTTCTATATTTGAATCATTAACTTGTGTCTTGAGGGCACAAGTTAGCATTTCCCTTGATTATACTTGAAGTTAGGATTGTTGAATCACAAGGGGAGTCAGGGGGACCACCCACATCAAAGACAGAGCAACCACACAAGTGAGAGAGACGTCACACTCTTGTCAGCGCAGAACCAATAATACATGAAGACAAAAGTCCATACAGTTGGGGTTATTGGTTTGATAATGACACCACAATACAAGAAAAAGCTAGGATCAGAAGATGAGTGAGACATGGCATGATCCATTCGTGTGAGCTATTATTATACTGCAAAACTGTAGTGCAAGAAACAGTTAAAGTACCTTGGTGCACTATTACTTTCACATACAAAGTAGTAAAATACTAAAACTGCTAAAGGACAGAAGGGTAAACACATTACTCTGCGTTCTTAGCAATGATGATAATACAGGTGTTTGGTGAGGGCCGTGTACGTGTGAATGCAGAAGTACAAAGCTCAAATGTAACTTTTTTATTTTATTTTACAGTATTAAAGGAGAAACAGAAGGTTAAAGAGGAAAACATGAGCATAAAGCTACTATAAACCTTTCATAGATTCAACGGTAACACTAGTGACTGCATTAAAGAACCCTTGCCACCCACATCATTGCCAGCAGTGAAAGACTATAAATATCAAGGCTTCAACTTAGTCTTGGTTAGCTTTTAGTTTACAGGAGGATTCCAATTAACATAAATTTCTGATCCTTCACTTGTAAAAAAGTTATTGTAACTATAACCATATAGATGCGGCGTGTGTTTGGGTCGGCTTTTGAACAGAAGAAATCGGGTCCCAATGCAAATCCACCCCTGATTTTTTAGAAGCTACAAAAGCAAGCTTTTACATGAAAAACCCACCGTGCAACTAAACGGACATGTAGTGTAGTCAAACAGTGGCTAGAGCTTTAGCGTTATCGCACAGCAGAATTTGAATAAACTGCTATTGTTGTGCAATCCACGATTTATTACAAAGTGATGTCAAATAGCGGCTAAACTGCTAAAGCACTGAAGCATAGCGAATTTCAAACAAACCACTATTTTCTGCTATACATGATTGACAACACTGTATAGATGTTTAAAGAAAAGTTAACTGAGAGTATATGAAAAAACTGAATGTAGAAGGTAACTTCAACTTATGAGAAGCTGTTATAAAAAAACTCAATTAACATAAGGTTTTTTGAATATTTCTTTTTTCAGAAGTAGTTCTTGTGAAGTTTATTCAAACAGATATTATATGAATTCTACAAGTAGACAAGCTTGGCTAACCTATTCCTCAACTCCAACTTCACTATACTTCCAATAGTACTACTGTGCATCATTGGAACTTTGTTCTTCATTCCTGCCGCTCAATTCAGCGTCGTTTGTGCGAGTCTCAACAGATACATTTGATAAACTAGACTGATCAGCGCTTTTGTTTTCAGTTTCCTTTTCAATTGAATCTCCTGTAAATGATTTGAGGGCAAGTTGGCCAGAATAAAGTAATAGACCAAGGGAATTTAGGCCAAAAATAAATGTTGCAAGGTAGGTCAAGCCGTTTATTATCGTCCTGTGGAAAATTGTTAGAGGGTTGTCAGGTGTTTTAAAAATAAAAGAATAGTATCACCCCTGATTGATAAGAGATCGAAGCTACCTTACGGTGATCGTTATCTGGCGGGCCTGAAAACATACCATTATACTGTTAGATTATGGTGCGAGGAATAAAAACAAATGAGTATCAATGCATGAAGAACATGAATAACTGTTATTAGTTATTTTATATTTCAATACAATCTAATGACCAGTATAGGCTCTAGTAAGTTACTCTGCATATAGATGTGAACCAAGACATATATCACCTTGTGATGAGCATAATATAACAACAGACACACTTACAAAAGCTTATTTCACTTCAAACAAATAATGTAATTGCAAATTTATAGTTTTACGTTTTCCCTGTGAGTTACTCCAACAATAAATAATCATTGACAATTGAATTTTTTATACAGTTCAAGAATGCGCATAAATAAAAGAATAGTATTTAAATAATAGCTATTTGGCTTAAATACGGTTTCGTTCTCTCTATTTTTCCTCATCACAATTTTGATACCTACATTTCTAAATCCACAATTTTGATACTCCAGTTTTTAAAATGTCTAACATTTTCGCCACCTATGCATTTGGGGCTGAATTTTCATGATGTGGCAAGTGAGATGCTTATGGACAATTGAGTTAATGACATAGATATAAGTTGTTAAGTGATAATCCACCTAGACAATGTGTTGCATCAAATTTAGTTGTTCTATAGATTTATGTATATTTTGCTGAAACGAAAATAAGTTGTTAAGAGAGAATCGACCTAAACAATATCACATAACCATCTCACCAGCCACATCTCAAAATTCAGCCCCCAATGCTTAGGTTGCAAAAAAGTAATACATTTTGGAAACTGGAGGAACAAGATTGTGGATGAAACAAAAAATAGGCTATAGTAGCAAAAGATCTTGTGCTCTAAAATGCACTAGTTAGTTCCCTTCATGTAGATGTGTACAGAGACATATAACACCTTGTGATGAGCATTACAACAGGCACACTTGCAAAAGCTTATTTTACTTCTAACAAATGTAATAGTAAATTTGTATAATTATGGTTTTTCCTACTGTGGTGTACTACTCCTAAAATTATTGAAAATTGAATTTTCTACACAGTCCAGGAATGCATTCAAATAAAAGAATAGCATCTACATTTTAGATATTTTTTTCCCATTTAATATCTAACTCTTTCTGCTCGCTAGAATAGCGACAATCAAAACATTTTAAATAGACTCACATGATGGAGATAATCTTTAGTTCTAATGTATAAATGGATTGCCTGATTAATTAATATCCAATGGTTGATATGCACTTCAGTCCAGTTCAGAGCTCAATACTAAAAGGGGTCGTGACGTGAATGAAATACGCGGGAGAACAATGAACTAATACAAATTGACATTAAATAGGCATGCTATATAAACAATGTTGCAAACTTTAGATTATCTTGGTACACCAATAAACAATGAGAATGCTAGAGGGTGAAACGTTGCTAGTTCAAAGATAAATATTTTGATCAAATATATTCAGGCAATGAGCTTGATCTGTTTTTGATTTGCAAAAGAATAAAAAAACCAGATATATTTGAAGACTTCTTCCATGAAGGACATACCAAAACAACAACAATCAAAGCAGCTGAAACTTTCTTGGACACATGTTACTGAAGCCACTATTTCTCTAATATTTGTTTCATCTTTTCGCAATAACTTGGAGGCTCAATTTCAAAATTGTAACTAAAGAAGAATGACGAACCATGAGGAATAAAAGTTCAGAATGAGTAATTAAGTTTAAAGGAAGCCCGGTGCACAAAGCTCCCACATACACAGGGTCTAGGAAGGGGTCCCACCATTTGGTGTATTGTACACAGTCTTACCGTGTTTTTTACACAAGAGGTTGTTTTCAAGATTTGAACTCATGACCTTTCAGTCACATGACAACAACTTTACCGTTGCGCCAAGGCTCCCCCTTAGTAATTAAGCTAAGTAACCAATAAAATTTTCAAGAAATGAAACACACTCCCAGTATAAATATGATCATTATTACAAATAAGAAGAATATGTGACATTAATGACCGGTGTTGTCAATGAAAAATTGCAGAAAATAACGGTCTGTTCAAATCCCTCTGCGCAACAGTCTTGTATCCCGCTATAGTCACTATTTGACAATATTTTGTACTAAATAGTTCAAATTCTACTGCACTTTAGTATTATAACTCCACTATTTAACAAGACAGTTAAACAGGCTTATCTGATTGAAAATAACATGGTGTGCAAACAAAAAAGAATAGATACGGATAAAAGGACATGAGAGGAGAAGACATACAGAGAAATCATCTGAAATTGTTTGTCGGCTCAGACCTGCCTCGATGATGGTGGCAAACTTATACAAAATAAGAGAAATAACAGCAGCTGATATTGCCCCGAGAAATGCTTGAACAGGTGAAGGTGGACCTTTAGTAGTCTCTATTGACCCCATAGCTTTCAAAGTCTCCAATGCTTCTTCCTTTACTGACTTCTCTCCTGAAGACCTGAATTGCTAAAACCACACAAAAAACTCATTTCAATGAACATACAGAAAATTTAATCATAGAAAAAAGTAAAATGAAAAAGGGAAAGAACCGTTTGTTTGAGACGTTTGGCCCTGCGGCGGAAGGAGCGGAAGAGGAGGACGGAAATGGCACCGGTGAGGAGAACACTGGCAGCGATTTGGATGAAAGAAGGGTCGTCGGTGGAGGAGAGAAGAGAAGGAGTTGAATCATATGGGATTTCAATGGGTCCATCTGTTGTGGTTATATCAGCTAGCCATGTGAATGATGATGTTGTTGAAAGAGAAGGAATGGCTGAAATTGAGAAAGAAGAAGAAATGGGTTTTGTTTTGTGGAGAAGAGAGGGTCTAAAGTGATGGTTATGGTTTATTAAGAGTGGTATGGGAAGGTGGTGGCACTGAGACTGCAACATTGTTCAATTATTTTAACACTCACTCATCCATCAGATTGGGAAGGAGGAACAACATTGTAATCAATCAAGTCTTATGTTCTGTTATCCGAATAAATAATATCCTGTGGACTTCTTTTGGTGGGAAAGCCAAATCCCCACATATCTCTATATCCAATGTTTTGTTTTTTATTTATTTGTTAAGGGAGTATACATGGGGTTCTCAACCTCCACTATGTGTAATAATCTCTTTGATGGATCATCCGTAAGTACATATGTAAATGTTCCTTGAAATATGTCTTAACTCTGATGAGCCTCCGAAACCCAACTCACCTAAACTTATTTGGCTATCTTGTGTGTGTGGGTGATTTGGCTTGAAAGGAATGGTCGGATCTTTCACCAAAAAGAAGCTTCGTTTAATCAATTGCTAGATAAAGTTAAGCTTCAATCTTACTGGTAGCTGAAAGCGAATCGTCCTAATTTTGTTTTCTCCTACCATTCATGGTGGTTGAATATTTTACCTTGCTTGGGAATATTTTTGTAATAGGGTAGCTCTCTTTTTTGATCATATTTTGGTTCCCCGTTTTGTTATTCCTTGTACTTAACTCTTTCAGTTGGGGTTTTGGCACTCTTTGTGCTGAAAACCAATATTATAATTATTTGGTAGTGTAATTGGGTCATCGTCCAGGTAATCATAAGAATAATCAAAATTGTCATTATATGTGGCACATTCATCTTCAACAATTATGTTGTACAATATGATGCATTTATCTATTATACATTTGAGTGTATCCAAATGCCAATATGATCGTAAATCAAGATCGGAGAACTTCAAATGCTCGTTCAATATTCTTTCTGACAAACAATTTTCTCTTATCCCCTTGTATAATAACTTGAGGAGCTCACATTGCAAAACATCATCGAAGATGTTGAATTGGTTTAACACATTGATGTCATTGTTTGACCTGCTTCTCTACAGAATGTATGTCAAATTCATAAGTCATGTGAAGCCACTGCTAACGCTCACGACTTTTGTTGCACTTTACATTTGTTGAAAAATCTCACAAGTTCTTCATCCATGTTCATATAACCCCTGAACATTTTTGTAATGTGGGAAGAATTGGAAGGACCCACCCATGCGAAGAGAAGTTTGATGTTGAATATAAGATGCTAACCAAATAAACAATGCAACTTCATTTGCAAATATTGGAAACATCTTGACACAAGTGTCTTCGTTTATGTGAGGGAAAGATGAAACTGCACCCATAATGAAGCTCTTAATTGTTGCACATTTTTTCTTATATTATTATCTTTTTTTTTTCCCTTCAAATATGGTGTGTGTGTGTTTTTTAAAATTCAAAAAGGCTTTGTTGATACTACTTGATAGACAACCCCAAATAATTTGATAGATATTTTTGATCCAATCCTTAAACTAAAGATAACGCTCGATTCGCCTACTATCTTCTATATGCTCTCAAATCTGCCAAAATACACTACCTGAATGTGCTTCTAATAGTGTATTTTCCTAGAATGCTTTTAGTAAGTCCGTTGTATTTTTGGAGTGGGATTGAGAAATTATCTAGAATAAATAAAGAGGTGTTTTTATCTGTCTCCCAACTATTTTTAGAAAACCGATTCCGTGAGGCACCATTTCACATGACCAAGAAAACAGAATTTTCTCCGGATACACCATTCCGAGGGTGGAAAAATCGATGTTTTTTGGTCATCCGGATGGAATCGGTTTTCTAAAAATGGTAAGGAAATAAAAGCAGCTGTTAAATAAATATAGAAAAAAAAAATAGTTTAGCTTAGTCCAACTTACCAACACTTAGTTTGTAAGAATAAGATGATGCAAGTTTATTCCTTTTGGTCTATTTCTGTTGGGTTGGTGTTTGTGATATGACACAAGGGAGTGATATTCGAACACCCCAACAATTGTCCGAATATATGAATAAGGAAAAACCAAAGAATCTGTACGGTATAGATGTGTGCTTACACACCATGTTGCAATGACTTATTGCAAAATAAATAGCAAGTACTAACGATACCTTGGTCCGAATGGAACTAGATTCAGATCCCTTAAGTAAGGTCTTGGGTTCGAGCCTCGTGGATAAAAAAAACGTGGTTGGGAGGGGGATATTTGACCCACTAAAGGTGGCCAACTAAGCTTTTTCGGCGGAGATTAGTCATCAGCAAAGTTGATGGATACTTCGCATCTACTATCTATAGTTAAAAAAATAAATACGAAGAATTATTATTACTGTCATTATTATTTTGATTGTTCTTAGGAAATTGTTACAAAAGAATTGATCTATGATGAAATTCAACATTTAGTTGAAGCCACAGCTCTAGCCCAAAACTTGATATGTTTTTTCATGTCATCTGCAGACATCTTATTTCCCCAATTTGGAACAGGAGGAGTTGCACAACTTTGCACCAACCATGCCTCTGATAAGTAAGGTCCTCTTGCTGCTTTATCTTCCTCACTTTCATCTCTATTTTTCTCTTGCAA
>Ga0228711_1001664_pt1 | contig 33194 bp, 23 predicted proteins | sample MedpolnodulmetaG_2_FD_177996 | JGI IMG/M metagenome (GOLD analysis project Ga0228711, IMG submission 177996) | Root nodule microbial communities from Medicago polymorpha collected in Santa Monica, California, United States - brown nodules | ecosystem: Host-associated > Plants > Roots > Nodule... | reverse complement strand
TAGTAATTTTTCACATATTTAAATTTTATTTTGAGTTGTTTCATATTTTATAATAGGGTTTAAAATTATATGTTAATCAAATTGTGAAAAAAATAACCAAAAAATATGTATTTAAATTTTGGTTATATTAAAATAGATCCAAAATCATTAGAAATAAAAAAAAAATCATTGAGGGAGTAAAGTGTAGATTTTAACATAAGAGGGGAGGGAAATGTAATTCATGTTTCTTTTAAGGGAGGGGATTGAAATATTTTCTAATATGTTTTGAATAAGAGGGAAGGGGGGTGTATATTTTAACATAAGAGGGAAGGGGAGTGTAATTCAAGCATCTTTGAGGGGAGGAGAGTGTAATTTACTCTAAAGATAAAATGAAATGTTGAAAAATATGAGGTGTATAAACATCATTATTGTATGCTTAAAAAAAATGTATCATTATTGTAATTTAAAATCCTCATGTTAAAAAGGACTTACAATTGTCTTGCATATTGTCCTATATAAACTGTCTTCTCACTACTGTTTAATTGACATGTAAATGCAGAGAAAAAGTGTAAGCAAAAAGTAATTCATATCCATCAGAACATTATTATTCATACAAATAAATAACTTGAATGTCCGAATTTATAACACCATTGCCCCCCAACAATGCAGATGGAGAAACCCCTGTCCCTGTCCCCCCTTGTTTTTTCGTATGGATTTAATTTGATTATGCATAGATGCAGTGACATGTGCTAGTTACATATATGTATATATATAATGGTAGGAGATCTTCTGTCTTTAGAATCTTTCCAATAATTAATACATGTATTTCAACAACAGTATATTAGTTGGTATATGTCCTACCAAACTATTTTGAGATACCAGACAAACATAGCTAAATTGCATTAGAATTATATCAATATTGATATTTGCCTGGTCATTTTACACCTCATTTTATCTCTATATCTTCCGTCGTAATTTATCGACATCATTCTCCATCAACGTGTATACACCCAACGGAGTGTCCACCAAACATTTTTTATATATATACATACACAGACTAACTGGTATGTCATAGCAAGGGAGAGATGCTCTCATGTACTATATATGTGCATCTGCGCATAAACTGCATAACAGTAGATCACAAATGAGAATTAGAAGATGAAGTGAAGACCCTCCAATTATATCTTAGCACTTAGTGGCATACAGGGTAAATCCAGGCAAAGTTTTTGGTCCTTCCTCATTCATGTTTTTGTTCAAGTTGTAGGACTCGTTAGCATATTTGTTTCTATGATTTAGTTTATATATTATATTATTGCCCTTTTTGAGGTTTTCCTAGTATAGAGAAAAGTGCAGTTGTCATGAGCTATTTTTCTTTGAACATTGGTATCTCTAATATATAATGTTCATGTAGACTAGAACCCACCGTAGCACTGCATGCTATTGGAATTTCTTTTATTTTTGAAGAAGAGTGTGATTCTTAGTTAGTTATCCAATTCTTTAATAATACAAAAATGTGTACCCTCAGCTTCAAAAATAGATGGGTTACTTGTTTGGCTTTGGCTTTGGCTTGAATAAATGATATATTTTCCAGCTCATGTATTTAAGGAACAGAACCCTTGAATAAATGATCTATTTCCATCCAAACAAGTAACCCAAATTATCATATTTTCATTCTCCTTTCTGCTTTGTGTTTTTTCTTCTATTATTTTTTTTCTCTAAAAAACTTAATTCTATTATCTTTATAATGCAAACACTTAAATATATGTTTAATTCATATAAAATATTTTATTATTAAGTTTAATTCTTACCAAAAAAAAAATCCATCATTGTGTTAGTCTCTAGTTTTGTGGTTTTGGTTAAAAAATATCTAATCTATGTTTTGTCTCCTAATTCCCCAAATTGAAAACTACACATTGATGCAGATATTTATACAGACTAACTTAATAAAAAAAAAAAATACTTTATATCCTTAAAAAAAAAAACTTCATAACTACTAAATATATTCCGTCAAAAAAAAATTACTTAGACTTAATTGCATTGTTGGTCCCCTAAGTTTTAGAATTGTGTGATCTCTCAAGTTTAAAATGAGTGATTTTGACTCAACAAATTTACACCATTTTCCATTCACTGAGTTACTAGTCAATGTGGAAAATTAACATTTTTTACACCATTTTCCATTCACTGAGTTACTAGTCAATGTGGAAAATTAACATTTTTTTGTTTAAAAAAATTCCAAAAAAAGGGAAATCACTCCACTAAATCCACCTTCTTCCTCCAAATCAAACCTCCATTCTTTTTCACACACTCATCTTCTCTCTCACTCTAACATTAAAAAATAACGTTGCATATTAAACTAACAAGAGTTCAGTATTTTGTTTGAAATCAACATTTATAACATGTAGACGTAGTTATTTTCAATTGAAAATTTAAGGCACAGCAAAACTGCTTGCTACTAAAAAAAACCAAGTATGCACGATATTTTGAGTTGCAAGCACACCTTATTTATACTTATTTAATAATGTAGTTTTTTAAGTCTATTCTTTTTAAAGATAATATTTGAAAAGAAAAGGCATGTTAACCTACTATAACAGGTGAAATTCAATGTTCACCATTGGACCGCCTTTTTGAAGTGCACATTAGAGTCACCCATAAATCAGAGTAATGCTTAGTACTACTCTTATTATTAGTAGTAATAATTGTTTAAAAAAAAAAGTAGTAGTGATAATGTGCATAAATAAGAGTAATGCTTATTACTATTATTATTAGTAGTAGTTATAATGTGTATAAATCAAATACCTGTTAGCCTCTTTAAAGATTTAAGTATATTCAGATACATACAGAGATGAGACTATACGAATATTTATAGATAGCCTCTTTAGCTTCTTTTTCATTAACCACAATTTCTTTTCATTGGGGGAAATCTTCAATACGTGTCTGACACTAAATATGAAAAATCTCAGCTAGAACTCAAATATTAATTCCCGACATTGTGGAAGAATAGTTTGAGGTTATTTTGTCTTCGCCATTCTTCTTCTTTTGGTTACAATGTTATTAGCACAAAATTTTCACTATCATTTAAAATCGACTAATCTCCGTTGAATAGCATGAGACACATGAAGTGGGTTTTCCCCTTCCAATTGAATTTGAATTTTCTCCGTACACGAGTCATAAATCAAACCCCTCATTACTTAAGAAATCTAAGCCTCTTACCACTTAAACCAAGTCATTCTTTGTTATTATCACCATTCTATCCCACTTTAATAATTTCAATCGTTCACATTACATATATTGTTCACACATATATAGTGGCATCGTCCAGCAGAAGGTGCAGGATCTCCTTATCATCACAGTCTCAGCTGGTGATGTAATCAATGCTAGTTCGAAAAAACAAGAGTTAAGTTGTGAAAATCCCATTTGTATCCGCTTGTATGTGTCAAACCGACATTAATGAGTCCACTGTCTTCATCTTGAGGATTCGTAGGACCATGGGATACTACTCTAAAGGGGATCACCATTGGAATTTCAAACAATGTTTTAGCATCTGCCCACAGCAGAAGTTGCTTAAAAAAATATTGCATCTTAAAAGTAGTGTTTTGTAGTTTATCAGAAACTGCTTGCGTACTAGTGCAACAAGCGCCTTGTTCCATCCAAAACCCAAACTCTTGTGCCAAAAGAACTTACAGTTTCAAATGTTAATCAGATGCCACTTGTCAATATAGTGAGTACTAGTGCTAGATAACAATTTTAATTTTCATCTGATGTTATAAACTCCCAATTCTGAAAGAAACTGAATAACATTAATATGCAACTTACAATTGAATGACATACGATTCAGGAGGTTTGGTAGCTCAACTGGTTTGAGCTAAGGGAAAAGGAGTTGGAGGTCCTGGGTTCAAACCCGGACAAAGGAGTAAATGTTAATCTAACAAACTAACTACTAACATTTGTCATTCAAGAAAAAGAAAAAAAAAGTCGCTCAAAAGATGATAATTGGAACATTACTAAAGTAATTCTGCTTTTTCGGTAGCAGCTATAATTGTGGAGCTTCTTTGACAATCTAACAACATTCCCCTCAACCACAATAAAATAAAATACTTAATGGCAACAATGAGTTCTTCAAATTTTACAGGTAATCCCAACAAATCATTATGCCAAAACACATTAGAAGTGCTTTCCAATCACATCATACCTAGAAAACATGTAAATGAATTTTTCACAGAACACGGAGCAAATTTTCATTTGCCATCAATATCAGCATTTTAGAGGCAGGGTGGAAAATTCAGGTACTAAACTTGTAATGTCCTTTGTAACAATGCATTCGAAGAGATAATAAAATCAATGCTGTGAAGATATTTAATGCCATGATAGAAAACTCATCCTGTATTGGTAAGTATTTCAGTGCATTTTAAATATCAGTAGTTCACCCCAAAAAAAACATCAGTATAGCATTTCAACTTCGATATCTTAGTGATGAACATAGAAGATACAAAAGAACGTAACTGTGAAGATTATCACTGCAATTATTGGAGATACTAATGCCCTAAGCTCATCAGCCGCACAATCGGACTGGCTTGACGATGGGATCACTAGAAAATTGCTACATGTACTGAGCTAGTGAAAGTATAAGAAGAAATATTCAGTTAATAAGGAAATAAATAGATTGGGGAGGGGGTGGGTGAAGGAGGCATATCAGTAAGGCATTATCATATTTTTCTATAAAACAAAGGTGGCATAATACAAAGCAGATCATTGCAGGAAACCCCACACGGAGATACCTGAGAAAAAGACAAAGGCATGATCTGCCACTACTTTTACAACAATAACTTATCAACGAGATGCTTCTTTCGACATTTTTTCTTTACGTGTCACTGGATCTGTCCTACAAAAATCAAGAGCCTGTCATCAATAACGAACTGAAACATCTTGCCATCCAGGCATACAAAAAAAACGACTCAAACCCTGTCCAATGGGATATTAAAGAAAAACAAAACCAAAGACAGAAACAGACACAAACCACCAGCACTTCGGTAAAGTGCAGTCTTGCAGCAAAAGGTTACATGATACTGGTGTAAATAATCATGCATAGTATGATTCATGATACATTTTGACTCAATTGGAAAAATTGGCCTTCCAATTCACAATTCATATCCTGATCTAACAAGCATGTACAAAAACGCTTTAAGCCAATAAGGCGTCCATCAAATGATAACATAAAAATATGAATGCTAAAACAGATCTCTCCATAAAAGGATTGGTAAGTGAGAATTTGACCTTTGAAAAACCAATGCAAATAAAGCATATATAATACAAAAGTATATACAAAAATGAGATTATATGAGAGGAGGAGGAATAATGGTACCTTATTAGTTAAGAGTCATCGCCTGGGTTTATTTTTGCAGCAGCGAAACTCAGCTAAGAGAGCTATATGATCTGAGGACCATTCAGGAGAAGGTAGTGCTGTGTCTTTCCTCAAACTTTCCTCATCCAATAACTCTAATAATGACTCAACAACCAATGAATCCGCTGAAACCACCAACAATTCACTAAATAAAAGGCAAATAGGATGTTGAACTAATCAAATGAGTTGATGTTGCAAGATAGCTCACCTGTGTAAAATATATAATCAAGAGAGCCAATAAAATCTCTAGTGACATTTGTAAATAAAGGTTCGTTTGTTGAGCTATCCATTCTCCGCTTATGCTGCTCATATCCAAGACCAACCGTTCTTGCAAACGAAGAATAAGCACTGACCTGAAAATGTATTTAACCAACAACCCACAACCAATAAATATAAAATCAGGACCAAAAATTGAGGAAAGAGTACAATTACAGTGGGAGACCTGGAAAAAGTACATAATATTAGACAAACTATTCCAGGTGTTGCTATACATTACCAGTGGCAACTGGTGAATCAATTTGCTATGAGGACGCAATATGTTGAGCGGGTCAACTGCTAAATCAGGGTGGGATGGGTCTACCTTGCCCATTGCAAGAAGTGCATGAGGAGCACTACAACAAAGTCAAAACATAACCTTTAAAAACAGATTTCTGATACGAAACTCTTGCAGAACAAAAGTATTGAAAAAGAGAAGCAATCAAACCTTCCCGGAACTGAATTGAAATCTCCACAAACCAGCATTGGAATGTCTGCACTGACGGCAATTTTCTCCAATCCTTTTAAGAGAGTGTGCACCTAAAAAGGGTACTAAATTAATTCATGTTGCATTCAAAATAAACAAACCGGTCAGAAATAACACGTAAAAGAAATGACTTACCTGCCAGAGCTTGACATCCTTTAAATCTTGGTGGACATTTACATGTGTATTTGCCTAAAGCCCACAAGCAACACGAGAGTTAGTAATAGATATCTATATCACCGATAAAAAGGTTTTAATCTAAACCAACAAAAGAAAAAAGCATGGAGAGATGAGAATTACAACATCTTCAAATGAGGAATATATGAATAATGATTTTTTAAATACTTGAACCACACATATGTTATCTCTTTAGAATTTTTTTGAAGAAAAACAAGCATACACCTCATAAGTTGCCAGAATAGTCATAATTTCTATTGTAAATGGCAACCTTTACTGATGACAATACACAAGAAAAGAACGTTCACGGAGCATGACAGTAGAAAAGGGCATATCATTCAAAAGATAATACATGGTACAACTAAAAACAGGAAAATGGAAAAAAATTGAACTCATACGCAATGTAGATATAAAATACAGTATCACAAATTGTGGGCCTTGAAGGCAAGAGTAACAATTAAAAGCAGGCTAAAAGACTATACCACACACAGAAGTTGTCTTTTCCCTGGATTATCAACAGGCTGATTGTTAACTTTTGCTTCTAAAACAACTATTAGTGCGACATTATCCTAAAAATATAAAGAAAACTTTGTAAGTACAGGTTCCAAGAAGCAATGACTTTCAGAAAACATAAGTGCAATATTTGGTAAAATAAGCTACCTTAACCAGCCGATTCAAGGCAATTTTCTTCTGAGTGGTTGGAATCATGGCATCTGTTAAAGACTGTGCAGCCTTATTAAACTCAACCTGCAAGCAAGCAAACAATAATTATAGTGTACAAACTTAAAAGTACTACTGCACACATAAAACCAAATTCTAACCTCATATTTCTTCACATGTGAGAATCTGTCTCTACGAAAAAATGTTGCACAACCATCAATTGTATTTATGTTGCCATTATATACCTGTGAACCCACCATAAATACATTAATATAAAAAAGTCTTAAAAACTCATGAGTTTAGAACTATAAGAAATCAGAATACTGTAACAACCTCGTTTGTTTTTCTCTTGTAAAGACCGTGATAGCCATGTTTGTCCAGTTCAGGAGCGAAAAATTCATCATAATGATCACTTTGAACCTGAGAGCAAACAGAATGCATGTTAACTGATAGAGAGCCTGTTAGAATATAAGATGCAAAATACAAATACGAGGAATTTAGTTGAGTTAGATTAACGGGGGAAGAAATGAATTCCATCACAAAATGACTAAGATTAACTGGATCATCCCACCACAATACCACAGCCCAAAAAAATCCACCTACTTAAGTTCATTCACATATGATTTTAAAAGGAAAAGGAAATTGGACAGGCTACAATATGCCAAAGGCAACATCAGTCAAGCTTTTGCGATCCAAAAACATTTATGTTAAGACTGGTAATTCGCTGAATTGAATTACTTGTACTGTTCACAAGAAATGGTTGAGCTCTGTCAATGGGGCAAGAACTAAACCAGAGTACAAAATGAGAACAAACATAAAATGAGAATCGACACTCTAAAACATTCGAGAGGCTTGTTCTCGCCTACACAATATGAAATACAGCAAACTGTTTTCTCACTACTAACTGACTCCTATTTATCCTTTTCAAGTAACTAACTTCGACTCTTCTAAATAACTCATGTTGCTGCCTCAATGATAGCTGTTACAGTTATTGATTTCCCTTGAAGTCCTCTTATTTTGTCTAACATACACTCTTTTAATTGATGGGGGACAATCAATCTCATATGGAACAATAAAACAGATGTTTTTTATTCAACATCAACCCAGAAATATCTTGAATAAGATGAGTTGAATATCAGCACACTTATTAAATTAAGTTTCTCAACAATAAAACCATAGACAAATAACATTTATATACCTCCTGGAGACAAATAATATCGGCACGGTAACCAACTATTTCTCGTAACAAGTTTTGTCTGCGATAGGGCCAGGATAGAGCCCATGAAGGGCAGTAATTGTATAGATCATTTGAGGCATATGAATCAGACAATATGTTGTATGATAAAACAGTAAAAGTTCCTGATGATGTTATACGCCCATCCACATCCAAACTACCCATCGCGTCAACAGGTATCAGTTGGCGAGGGATAGGTGAGGGAGCTGGAATGACCCGGGAAGTTAGTATAGTGTTTGTGTGCCCCACGGTAAGTTTTGTCTCTGCATCAACTACAACACACTCAAATTTAAGGACATGACCAATGTCATCGGCTGATGGGGTATATGTCTTTGATCGTCCAACTTCAAACCAAGTTTCACTGCCATTTCGTTGTGAAACAGTTGTAGGATACACAGTTGCAGACCCATTTGTCAGGTTAGCACTAGAAGCAGACGAGGATAAGCTGGTATTGATTGACCCAGACCCAGAATTATTAAATCTCCCAAATACCTCCTCCTCCTCATTTCCATTTTCATTAACTGCGCTTGCAGCACGGTCATGTAAGACTCGGTGGTGCTGCCATGCATCTGAGAAACACTTTGGACTGCAATGGTAACTTTTGGAAACAGGTATTTTAGCCTTAAGACAACCTAGGCACTGCAATGTGGCCTGCTCGGATGGATGCACACTACAAACAGCAACCTTTTTATCACTCTGTACACGATACCTGCCAAATCAAATGATATTGTTAAATAGGAGATGTAAAAAGTTCAACTTTTATCAACAGGAAAATTACAAAAGGTATTCTGGATCAAATTGGTCTTGAACATAATCAAAATAATCATAAGCAATTATTTAAGTAACCAACTTTATCCGTTAATTAAATTGCATGCAACCCTCGTCCAAATTTTGACCCATAATGCCATAATCTTCAATAATTATCTATGTCTAAATTTCACGAAGGACGAGAAAAAGCTGATGTCACCCAACAAGCATGCCGAATCATTGATTACATAGAAAGCATACCCCATACCGATTTTGTAGTATATTATGCTATTCAGGTAGCCAATGACAAAGATTGGCATAGAGTAATTTTTGAATCGGATTCAAATACGCTTGTGGATTGTATCTCTTCCCCAACACGTGGCAGGTCCAAGTTTCATGCATTAGTTTCTCTTATTAAGTCTATTTTAGTTTTACATCCCGACTTTGAGGTAAAGTTTGTTAGGCGACAAGCGAACATGGCTGCTCACACTCTTGTTGGGGCGGCCTGTTCTTGGGCTAGTCACCGTGTCTTTGAGATTTGTCCTCCTTGTATTGACACTATTTTAAGTAATGATATGAATTAAGTTTGCTTTGGTAAAAAAAAACGACAATTCAAATGATCAACCATACCTAGCCGAAAATGTAGGATTCATTTTACAGTTAAAAAACAATATAAAAACTTCAGGAGAACTAATAACCAATCCCATCTGTACAAACCAAAACAAAAATATCCATCTCCATTCTCCACGATGATATCAGTGAAAGAGAAATACCATATCCTGTTGGTGTTTATGGCTAAAATTTAAATGGCACGTGATTTATTGAGAAACAATAATATGTACAACACATACTTGAATTTCGATATATGTGAATAATAAAATCATGTGCACGCTAATACTGCAAAGGATAAGACCTGGGACATTAATGTGAGGATAAATAAGTCATGCAATACTGCATTAGCCAGTGGAGTACACAAAGGAGAATATTTGAATGATTGCATGAATTAGCAATGATGATGCAAAATAGTTTGCAAAGAAAAGTAAAGTAGAAGGTAACAAAATATAGATTACACAGGAAATAGTCCAGAAACTACAATCTTAGCACGAGCTTTCGTTATCCAAAGAAAATACTGGCATTAACAATGCAAACAAAACTACATTAATAACATGGGGGAAACTAAATAACTAACTAAATAAATAAATTTGACTGTACTGTTTAAACAAACATATTGACGGTGAATGGGAAAAAATAAGAAAACCAAATAAACACCTATATTACGCCTACTTCCAACCCAAAACTAAGCATATATTAATTAATACATGAAAACTCAATACAAATAAAATAAGACCAACGACAAAAACTCTAAAGAACTAACACAACTCCTAGCTAGCCATACATTGAAGTTCAAATTATCACTCTGCCAGCCGAAGAAAAACCTGATAAGCTGATAGATACTGGATTTTTTTTTATATATAACAAAAGCAAAATCACTTGAATTAACTACCCAAAGTCATCAAAATTCAAAATTGAATATCTACATTAGACAAAATGACAATAGAAAAAACAAACATAACTTAAGGATATGTTCAGATTAACATATTTGAGCTTATCAAACAACTCTCCATATCTTCTTATAGCTTATAGGATAAAAGCTTTGACTTTATTTTATTTATGATAAGCGCTTATGCAATTAAGTTATTTATCAAAACAGGGCTTAAAAGAGGGAAATGAATTGAGAAACACTAACCACTTATAGCGCAAAAAATGACCATCTAATGGAGCGGATTCGGAGACATCGTCGGTTGTAACGGTCTTGTCAGGCCGGCGTAAGAGCACATAAGGCGTGAGCTCACAGCCTACAATGGGAATATCAGAAGGAAGATGCACACGCAGCACGTTCAGCATTCTTCACTTTTCACCGTAATCCAAAAACTGTAACCCACAACAATCAATGGTAACAACACCGTAATTGAAGCAATTTTTATGGTGGCGGATACCAGGCGGATCCGCCATTTACTTCACCTCAATACCCGCCAGCCTTGAATCACCTCAATTCAAACCCTAATTCAATTTAAAGCCACCTTTGGATCTAATTGGGGATTTCAGGGAAATTGAAATTGGATGAATAAATCGAGCAACAAATCGGTTGGAGACTGTGAAAAAGGATCGAAATTTGTTTGTTAGAGAGATAAAATTGGGTTTTAGAGAGAGAAAGAGGAAAAGGGATCGAAATTAGGGTTTTACAGACAAATTGAAAGTAATTGCATAAAAGAAATGCGAATTGCAAAGAAGAGAGATAGATGAGGCTATAATTATTTTCTATTTGTTTATGTCTCTATATTCAGTATAAATCATTTTTTTTATAAGGTTTATTATTTACCTCATCAGACAGTTTTAGTCAAAATTTCCATTGTTCCAGTAATTTTTTTGCCACTCTTGGTTGGATTTCAAATTTGACAACTTTCTTCTTTCTCTTAATTTTGATTCTGAATTGAATGAATAAACTTTGCAATTTTATTATCTTTCTTGAATAAACTTGCTGGTACTCGTAGAATGTCTCAAAATAGAAAAAAAATTGTCCATTACAAAACGTGGGGACAACTGCGCAATATTTTATCCTATGAATATAGAAGTGACAGGAGTGCCAAGTGTGTTTGTAGTTGTACTGTAGGATCGCTTCTTATGTTATTGTCGGACATTGATTTCTTTTCTTTTCTTTCATGTAAACATGTCTAAAAATTTACACAAGAAAAGAAACATTTTGGATTTGCATATTACTCATCATGTAAGATGATGGTTTAATTATCTCAGCATTGTGAGTTGAATCAGATGTTATTAATATATCCGACAATATTTTAATTACTTCTACCTTCTCACAATAAATGTCTCTTTAATTTATTTTTTTCAAAATCATTGTCACTATAAAATACCTATGCAACATTTATTATTTTTTCTTCTTATTATTATACCCTTATTTATTAAATTTTATACAACTTAACTACTCCACTAATTACAATTAATATGAGTATTTTAGTAAAACAATTAATCATCTCCTTAATAATCGTGCACAAACCTTAAACGACTATAAATTAGAGACAGGGTGAGTAACTAACTAAGTAACTACTTACATTTAAACTCAATTGTAATTCTAGAATGGGAAATGCTAACAAGTGTCATAAGGGCATTTGTTAAGAAACCAAAAGTAAAAAATTTATCTTGTAAATTGTGCATTTGACTTTTTTCTACATAAAATTTAACAATTGTTTCCTTTTTTGAATCTTTAACCGTAAGTCTTCTTTTTAAAAAGGAATAAATAAAAGTTGAGTATAAGTATAGGTATTGTTAAGACTTTGTTTAGTAAAAAATACTCTCTTCTGTTTATTATAAAAAATAATTGATTTTTTAGATTCATCGAATAATTAATATATTTGTTCTATAATAGATCAAATATATCATATATTCAATAAATCTAAAAACACAATTGTTTTTTATAATAAAGGTCGGAGGGGTAAGAGATAGTTGACAAACCTTTATAACAAATAAACTTATACATGACTAATAAGTTAATCGATAGCTTTATAATGAATGAATTAGTTGATTAAATTTGTAGTGTGCTAGTTTTTTTATCAAATTAACAATTGAAGATGCATATGACATTCAAAAGCTATGTTTTTTACAATTAAAATAATATGGATAAAATTGAGAGAAACAAATAATGAGTTATAGGATTTTAAGTTATAAGCTATTTGAAGTAGTATATATAAAATTGATATAAGTTATAAGATGTTCAATATAAGCTAAAAATTGTAATCAAGTGATTGAACTCGCGTGATTAGTAAGTCTTACCAAATATGAATCTTTTGATAGAACTTGAGTTTAATTTCTAGATCAACTCAACTCTGAATTATCAATACCGTTACTTAAAAAGGGATGGGTTAACATTAAAATATGTAAGCACAAAATTGTGTCTTGAGAGACGGTGGGGAAGGAGGTGAGAAATAAATAAAAAAAAATAGACTCCCCCACTAAAGTTTTTCAACTGAATAGGGTAAAATACAAACAACAAAATAATAATATTTATAAATTATTATGTTTTTTGCTGGGGAAAAACACTTTGAAAGCGCACTCACACACATGCACTTGAATCTCACGAGAGATTTACACGCACATGTAATACAGAAGAACGAAGGATTATAAAATGCTAAAGGAGAGAGTGAACTGATAAGGTATCAAAAAAGTTAATGATATACACATATTCTAATCTTTTATATCAGTTAGTATAACATAGAAAGTGACTTGTCTAATAACTTATTAACCAAGTTTCAGTTAGTTACACTCTTACAATAATAGGCAATTAAGGTAATTGAGTTCCTCTACATTACACCATCTTAATTCAAGACAACTAAGTTGCACATCCCTAGCTTTCCTCCCCTCGTCGAATATACTTGTTTTCAAAGCTTTTGTTAAGATACCAACAAGTTTCTCGTTTGACTCAAAGTATTCAAAGTCAAGCAATTAGTTATCCCTTGGTTTATTAATCCCTAAGAAAATAAAATTTGATTTCTGAGTTCGCTGTGACCATGTGATACTTAATACTTTGCTAAGTCTATAGCAGATTTGTTATCAACTTTAATGTTGTGTTTGTTACAGCGTTTTCTTTTGTCCAGACGCCAAAAGCTACCTCTTGTAGCTTTTAAATTCTTGCATTAGAAATGCATTGGGAAGTGGTATTTCCTAACTAAACGCCACTCCAAACACAGCAGAAGTCTCTACACTTGCACCTCTTTTGTGCTCAAGTATTTCGTTAACATTTCAAGCCAATGTGCTTGTCTAGCTCTGGCTATGTATTATGTGTCGCAGCTTGTCAGTGCTGCTACATTTTTCTTTTAAGAACACCGTGAGACCAGTGCTTTCCCAATCAAAAATATTTGGCCTGAAGTGCTTCCACACAAGTCTGAACTGATCTCAATTTATCCTCAACTGCCTCTTTCTATTGTGAACTCTCTAAGGCTTGATTCAGTGTCACTGGTTCATCCTCAACCATCAAAATTAGTTGCAAGAGATTTTCATCTTCACCTTTGACAGAATCGCGAAATATTTTAAAGTCATTCAACCTTTGATATGGTCGTCTTACTATCGTTGACCTTCTCGGCTGCTTAACAGTTCCTGCATCGTTGACTTCTTCAATTTCTGCTTGATTTTGCTCAGCATCTTTGTCATCATGATCATTTTGTCTATTAACTTGATCAGCTTCCAAATTTATTTTTATTGGATCACCTCTACTGTTTACATCATTAATTTTCCATTTCCAAACTCTTTCTCTGTCAAAAGTAACATCATTGCTGATTATAATCTTCTTCAAAGTAGTATTAAATGGCCTATAAGCACAAACTACATGATATCCACATTATCTCCTCAGTTCCAGTAGTAAAGTATTCATGATCTAGTACTATAATTCCAATCTTTAATGTCCTGTTTTTGAACATCAGTAATTAGATATTTATTCCCATATTTTCTTTGAATCACTACTTTTCCAACTCCTTCTGCCATCACCGCTTTATAATCTGCAAACTTCACTTTTCTTTTGATATTTTCATCAAGTTCACAAAACCAGTCCCTGTGACAAGTCATCTGATTTGAGCGTCCAGTGTCAAGATACCACCACTATGTAGGATCAGGTTCTAGTTTGGTAATTTTCATCTACATCACAACATTTGATCATCATGAATAAATTGAGCTTCATCATATTTTATTTTTGGTACATTGTTGTTCTTGCACTCATCAACAAAATTAGAAATTGTAGCACTGAATCTTTTCTTTGTTGGATTTCTTTCTACCACTGTTGATGCTTCCTTCACCTTTCTTGTTGTTTCCCTATTTTTCATTTTTAGAATTTCCTCATTTCTCATTACTATGGCTCTTTTGCTTATTGTTCTTCCGTTTCCTTTTCCTTTCATGTTCTTCCACCCATCATTCCCACATTTATTGTAGGAATGTGCCATTAGTATTTGCTCTGCAACATTCACTTTAGCCTTACCATTCTTTTTCTTCGATTCTCAACTTTGTGTTTATTTTCAAATTTCATCTCTGTGAGATCCTTTGATCCGTAAATTTGAAACTTCACTTGATCCTTTCAAATTTTTACCTTCACTTGATCCGTAACCATTTCACCATTGGTACACATTTGAGTGGTTCAAGCTACCAACCTGACGATAAATCGGCCATCCTTTCTTGTTCCCCCTTTTGCAGAATCTTTTATTGCTTCCTTAAGTTTTGCAATTTCATCGTTTAAAATTTGCCATCACCACCATATGCCTTTCCAAGTGTATCCCATGCATCCGTCAATACCATTCATCCATCAATATGAAAGTCAATGTTTCACATTGCATAATCTTCTCATAGATTTCTTGATCTACACATTGATGAATCAGAAATAATGCCCTACAATTGATCTACACATTGATGAATCAGAAATAGTGCCCTACAATCGTCTTTCTACTGATCTCATTTTGTTGTTCCTCAAGTATTCGCACCATCTCTCAACGAGGATGCACTGTCCATCACACATTCAAGAGCATCTTGAAACCAAAACATCACTTCAAAGGACCCAAAAAAGGTTCAATTGACCCAAAAAAAATTGTTGGTAAAACTCAAACACAAGTCATGCCAATTTGTTGGTAAAAACATTACAAAAGCACACTCACGTGCATTTCGGTCAATAAATTTTATGCTTAAAAACCAAATTTTATCGGTCAATGTTTATACCACAACATTAAAATTAAGAACTTGATATATATACAAGAAACCTTTTTTTATGAAAGGATTATAGTACCCGACAACACTTAAATTTATACCACGACGTTAAAATTAAAAACTTGATATACAAGAAACCACGTTTTTATGAAAGGATTATACCAGAAACCTTTTAGAAGTAAGTCATTCCTTAGGAGTTAGGCTTCCTAAACTATAATAAATTTCAAATTGGCTGAGCAACATTTGTATGAAATACTTGGAAACTATTGTTAAAACATATCATATAAATTAGTGTGAAGACTGAAGAAAATCACGTCAGCAGCAACGAAACAACCGCATTCTACTTCTTTAGAGGAAGAAAGATACCCATGGCAACGATCAGTACCACGACCCAAAAGCAATACTCATAAACCACACTATTAAAAAGATATACTAATGAAGATAATAATTGGAAATCTAGATGTATTCAGAATAAACAACACAAAAAACTGGCTCTGAATTTCACAAAATTCCAAACAAAATAAAACAGTCTAAAAAACATTAGGAAAATATAAAATGACTAGTATCCTCCCTTAAGATCATTAACCACATCATATGGAATTGGAGTAACAGTTTCCAATGTAGCTCCTTCAACCATGAAACCAGGTTTGGGTCCCTCTGGCTTGCGCTTGGTGCTAATGACTTCACCCTTTGCCTTAGCCTCAGCCTTAAGTTGATCATTCTTAATCTTCCTCAAACGGAACTCCTCAGTGCACCTAGAAGGCATAACATGCTCCACTCTCACATGGATTCTCTTCCTGAGAATCTTGTTCCTCACCTGAACCACAAAGAGCAATATTTCAATACACTAAAATCATACGCAACCAGATAAACTCTCTCACAAACACTGTGAAATGAACCACATAAATAACAACATATAATTACATTGATCAAATGAATGCTTCATGCACAGGATGATTAAACAAAACAAAAGATTCTCTATTACACAAATTTACATAAAAAATCATACACAGTGAACTACTAAATTGCTCAAAATGAAACAGCATAAATTCCACTGGTAAATTCACAAAATTCAAATACTTACTTATTTATACTCAACTGAACTGAAATCAATTAACAAATTAAAACAATTAACAAGAAAATAAAACAATAGAAAAATATCACTAAAATAAACATTATTGAACAAAAGTAAAAAAAAAACACATAGATCCGAATAGAAAATGAGAAACCCTAAAATACATAATAAATCCACAAGAAACAGCTTAAATTTCAAATGTATAAAACTCTAAACAGTGATTCAAAACATTTGCAAAGAAAATATCAGAACTAAAACTCAGAAATGAGATTTGATTAGAATCTTACTTGTTTGTTAACCTCAACGCCAATAGCACGTTTGGTAACGTTCCAGACACGACCAGTACGACCGTGGTAGAACTTGTGTGGCATACCCTTGTGCACAGCACCGTTAACCCTGACATCAACATAATCGCCGATGTGATAGGTTCTGAGGTAAGTGGCAAGGGCGATTGTACCCTTCTTCCTGAATGGACGAGAGAAAGAGTCTCTCGTGCGAGATCTCAAACCATGACCAGCCGGCATCTTCTTCTCCTTCTAGGGTTTCTGCGTCGCAGCCGAACCTGATACGAAATGGAGGTTATATCTTGTTTTTTATGTATGAACCTAGGGTTCCTTATTGGGCTTCTCTATTTGCTTTTACTTATTGGGCTTTTCATTCTTAAAACAAAAAAAACCCTTCTCCCAACAAGTTTTGCTCCCACCCAACCAAACTGACCAAAATACCTCAAGGGAGCAAACAATTTATTATCATACTCGTTCAATGCATATATTTTGTGTGTCTCATAAATGAATTATTATTATCACTTGCTATAACATAATCATAACACTACAATATATTCTTGTCAAAATTTTATTTACCTACTCGTTGAATTCTTAATTATCGGTGGATATTTGTTTAAGACGAAAAAATAACACCGCAAAGGTAAAAATTATACAAATGCATTGATTTCCTTTTTCTAACATTGAACAAATTTCAGTAATGATTCAAGCAAAACAGATGAGACATGGTGATGAGTTATTAGAGGTTGAGGATATGTTCTATGTTGGTGTAGCAGTAGCTAATGGTTTATGAATGAGTACTAACTAATTAAATGAATTTTTTAGATGATTATAAACATGATAAGGTGAATGAGATTATGAGTATGGTTGGAGGGATTGCCCATTTTTATTGGTGTGTTTGTCTCTTAACGATGGATTCTCTTCTTCCTTGCAATAACCTAGTAGTCACACATATATAGCAATCACAACCTCTCACCATGTAAATAAAAATAGCGTGAGTTTGCCCCCTTTTTGAATTTGAAAACTAGTGCATGACTTAACTCACACGTGTGTTAATCTCTCTATTTGTGTTGAGTTATGTTGAGTTTAATTTAGCTTATTATTACTTGTTGTTCCTTCTTTTTTTTCACTGTTAATTCACCTATTCATGTCTTCTGGTGCAAAATATATGAGCCAGTTTGAGATAAAATAAACAGCTTAGATGTGTGCTTGTCTTTCATCGATCTCTGAAATCGTAAAAACAAGTAGTTTCTTTTATACAATTAAGTTTAAGGGTAAAATAATTTTCAAATCCCTCCCCCTCCCCTTGCGAACCAAACACGTTTTTAATTAAAATATCTCCCCTCCCCTCCGTTAAAATCCCACCCCTCCCCTCCTAATTCTCGAACCAAACGGACCCTAACTCGTGATCTCCTTCTCAGTCTAATTCGTATGTTTCTCCTCCAAATCAACGCATCAACCTTATAATTCTTTTAGAAAGAGCCATTTGTGGTTGATACGGTGAGAGAAAGCTAAAGGAGTAGGAAATAGGAGAATATAAGAGTTGCTTTCATTTTCCTACATCCACCACCAACTGATTTTTTAATTTCTTCTACGTCTATGTTTGTACAGGCAAATACGAATGCGACATATTTGTAGGGACTAAAACCATATTTTAGCCTTAGATATAAATACGATATAGAGAGATGTAAAGAAATTGTGAGGATCCAAATCCGGTAGAAACACCTTCAAAATTGAGTTCCCGGCCTCATATTTGGCTGAAGTCCTTGGTCAAAGAATCTAATGACCCAACTATGCTTTATATAGTACCTGTAACAAGTTTCTTCCTTGAGCACTTATTCTTTTCTTTGTAGGTACTCTATTACCTTTTACTGAAAATACAGACTAAATTGATTCAACTGTAACCCGTGCAAAGTGATGATAGTAGGTTTGCAAGTTTTCTGCTTGAAATCAGGTAATAATGTTTACATTCACAGTGAAATTCTGAGAAGATATTGGCAACTGCTTGAAATCAGATAATAATGTTTACATTCACTGTGAAATTCTGAGAAAATATTGGCATCTATTCAGTTCAGACTGACCGTCAAGAGCATACACATTTCACGAACATTTACATCGGTAAGGCTAGCAATCTTTAATTAATAGGGTAGATTTCACTACCATGAACAAAGCAAGTTGAATTACAAACTACCAGTATGGCAAATTTTAACAGCTGCAGTAAATTACTGAAAAAAACAAGCGTAAATAAATACGTGCAAAATTGCAAAAATACTTTTTTCCTCCAACTTTACAAGGCTAGTTTGAAGCCCCTGCACAATGGAAGAAACAATGACAGTGGTTAAAAGAAAATATACAAAAGGGCATTAACCGGATATAAAATAATGCAAAGCAATATTCTATCAGTCACGTGATCATCACAATCTCGTTTCAGGAGTTTTATGAAGGTAGCAAAACCTCCAAATTAGTTGCATTCTTGGTCAAAAAAAATCATGAAACACAGTTGAGTTACTAGCGAAGTTTTGAAGACAAGTTGTAAAGAAAATTCCCTGGCCACCGTGGGAGAAAAAAGAAAAAGCAGTGCAGTATGTAAACCACAACATGATTTTTTTTTACCAAACATAAGAAAAAATATCATGCAAGCACTTCAATGATATTTGCTAAGATGTCGCAATTTAGCATGGAAGCAAAATTTATTTCAAAGGTCAAATTTGGTTTAAACTGTAGTATGAATATCTCTATTCAATAAGCATCTAGATCTACGACTGATATCCAAATCTTGATTTGCTAATATGAGATACCTGATGTTCTTGAAGCAGATATATTATCTACAGCTCCCACAGAATTCCCTGTCTTTGTCTGACCTTTGCTTTCTTCCCTAGAAAGTCCCAGCAGCCTTGACTTTGATAAGCGCCTGATTGAGTGTATCAAAGGAACGTCTTCATCCTCCTCCTCTTCTTCGGATGCACTAATTGAATCCTCATCTTCACTTGAGCTATGGTCGTTAAAAAGCTTCTTTCCCAGTATGTTTTGCATTTTCCGTGGACGACCCCGACGCTTAACAGAAACCCCTTCTTTTTCATCTGAAAATGATTATTCTGTTAGTCTTTACACTAAATATACCGAATCCCGACATCAAAAGTAACATAAAATACCAAGAAAAGGAGATATATCTACTATCATTTCGTCATTACTAATATTCTAAAAAATAAAATTATTGCAAGATGCGGCTAAATGGTAACTTTTAGTTCACAAGCACCATAGTGCTCAAATAGAGTCAGCAAAAACCATTTACATCCCACCCAAGCATGATGAATTTATCCCTTCTAAAGTTAGGGGTGACCCCGAGCATGATGGGGTGTGTCGATAATCCCACCTTAATTGCAATCTGCCCCTAGTTGCCTTATGTTGGCTTATCTTTGAGGGGGAAGATTTAGTCCGACATCGGTTAGATAGGAAGCTTGATCAGAGTTTATAAAGAGGAGGCACACCTCACCTTACAAGCCAGTTTTGTAATGATGATTTAGGCCCAAATTTCAACATGGTATCAAAGCCTATCCAAGATCTACCGTTGGGATTCCGCATTGCCACACTTCATGCCCATTGGGTCTGAGCGTGAGGGGGTGTGTTGGAAATCCACCTTAATTGCGATCTGCCCCTAGTTGCCTTATGTTGGCTTGTCTTTGAGGGGATGGATTTAGTCCCCAAATTTCAACATGGTATCAAAGCCTATCCAAGATCTACCGTTGGGATTCCGCATTGCCACGCTTCATGCCCATTGGGTCTGAGCGTGAGGGGGTGTGTTGGAAATCCCACCTTAATTGCAGTCTGCCCCTAGTTGCCTTATGTTGGCTTGTCTTTGAGGGGATGGATTTAGTCCCACATCGGTTAGATAGGAAGCTTGATCAGAGTTTATAAAGAGGAGGCACTCCACACCTTACAAGCCAGTTTTGTAAGGATGAGTTGGGCCCCAAATTTCAACAAAAACATAGAGAATTACAACTGCAACAGCCTGATTAAAATAATATAGACAAAAATAATATTTGAACACATTAATAAACTAATATGCCCGCCACCTGCACTGCACATGATATTCACTTTCACAGTCAGTATACCACACATTAAGCTTGACTATCAACACTAACTGCTTCCCTATTTGCTACAGTTAAAGAGTAACTACTACATCAAGTCATGTACTGCTCATAAACAATTTAGTATTCAGTATCCTTGAATGAGTATTGTTTACGTTTACGCTTGACTTTAAAGGAACTTTTAAAACTCTATATGTATTTGTTGCATAAACTAAATATTTTGGTTTCAGTAGAGACCTAACAGGTTGTTGCTTTATAATGATAAGAGGTTGCCGGTCAGTGTAATAATTAATATAGAGAAGAAACTGCATAAACTACCTTGAAAGACTTCATTCTTCACACATTTTTCCCGCAAGACCTCAACAAATGTGCAATAGGGACGCCAGCCGCTGGGGTTTTCATCTTTATTTACATTTTCTGTTCGCTTTTCAAGATCCTTCTTACTATTTTTATAAAGAAGTTGGTTAAAGTGTGCACAGAAGCAAATGTTTCTGAATGACACGAGCAATGAGAAGCAAACTCACATTTCCAACACATCTGATGCAGGGAGTTTTGACACAAAATGGACCACAGCTGCTTCCAGAAAAGACAATTGTTTTGGAGCATCTACAAAAGCATATTCAACACCATCCTTGACAAGTTTTAAAATGTCAGACTTGTACTTGTTCCGAGCAGCACCAATAAAAGTTCCAGAAAGCTGAACAGCCAGATTTTTACATTCTGAGAAAGAGTTTTCTGATGAAATATTGTCATCTCCCGAGTTATCGACATTATGCCAATGGTATGCCTATCAAAATAAACATGGGCACAATTAGAAAAGAAGAGTGGGGGATATAAAACAGCTAGATCCCTGTTAGAGCTGGTCCGTCATCTCTATATGATTACTGGATAATACTTGAGAAATTAGGGGGTGTTTGTTTCAAGTTTAAAAATGACATTCCTGTGAATACATGGCTAGGGAACGATTATACTCATGTTTGTTATAAGGTTGAGAAAAAATATTCCCGGGTATAAAAGTTCCTGGGAATGAAGTAACTTCTCATAACTTCCCTTTTTCCAATGAATTTATTGCCATGTGAGAAGGTGGGAATGTGCATTTCCATGAAATCCTACATAGATTTTTTTTTTTTTAAATTTGTAACTTCCAATTTTCCCAGGAATGTCAACTTATTCACCAAACACCTTTTTTAAAAAATACCCAGGAATCAAATTTCATATTTTTATTTCCGGGTAAGTTATTCCTAGGTATAATTTGTGTGTCACCGAAACAAGGGAAATAAAGACGCACAACAATGAGATTGGAAAAGAAAAGAAACCGATGGTAACTTTCCAACCACCAAATACTAGTTACCTGAATGTTTATCCTTCCCTTCTCTTATTCTATTAATTCAAATACCACAAACAACTAACTAGGCAGGGCCATTTGTAATGGGCCTGCACCTTACATAAGTATGCCTAATAGGAGACCTACTAACAATCCCTCTGACGAAGAGGGATGGTGGGAAGACAGACACCGCATTTCCTATCAGCTCAAATTTTTATTTAAAAAAAATCCATAAATCTTGTAAAGAAAGATGCACAGCAAATTATTCTTTCAAGAAAGACAAAAAAGTGATCCTACGTTGAAATGTCTCAACACTAAAACTAATTATAGAATTATAAGATTTGGAAGGTAATCAGGACATATAAAATCATTACAAATCAAAATAAGATGAGGAAGACGCCAATATTTCCATAACAATAAAATTTTATTCATTTTCCTGTGCCTTTTCTTGTTGTTAGGGTACCGGTAGCTAGTAACAATTAGAGGCCAATATTAGCCATGTGTCCCCCTTCAAATACAAAATACAGAAATATTTTGGTATTTATATTAAAATTTAAGTTAGACACGTGGCTAAATATCAACTGTTTATCGCTAGTAGAGGTACCCTCATACCCTCATAATTCATAAGGCAACCTTACTTTATCTATTGTGTATATATATCAGCCAACATCCAGAAAAACAATTACCTTTTTAAGTGCTTCAAGAAAAATGGCAGCCAAATCATCCTCTCCTTTTTTCAAAAATGTGATCAGATATTTTACAATCTCAGCCACACGTGCTCCATGCATTACAAAATGAGAAATAATCTCAGGAGCAAGATAATCCTGCATTATTAATAGCCAAAATTTTGGCATCAAAATAAATTTCACTGGTAAGAAAAATTATTTTGCCAAGAATTTGACATTTTCATAACTAAAAACAAATAATAATTTACCTTTGGGACAACATCACTAGAAATCAGCTTGCAAGCAGCAATTAAAACAGCACATCTATCTGTCTCCTCTGAGTATTCTGTGGTTACATCTTTGTTGACATCGTCATCTTCTGCCTCATCTAAAAATGGATAGGCAAGTGAACAGAATTCTAGCATTATAAACAAGACGAGCACACAATAGAAATAAATGTGAAGGATCAAAGATGCATCAATGAAAGTGTTTAGTGGTATTAAATCCAACTAGCAAACGGAACTTGAAATGCCAAGTTCAACCTAGAGACAGTAGCCAATGAGAATTTAGCTATCAAGCATGGACACCTCTTAGCATTAGACGTGTCGCAGTGTCCGACACTCGCATGACACCCGTACAGCACGTGTCGGAAATCCCATACCGGTGTCCTAAAATAATTTGTTTTATTAATGCTTTGACGCTCCTTGGATCGGTTTCCGACACCCGTATGACAGTCGCATGACACGTGTCGAACAAACTAAGACAAGTATCCCAAAAAAATTGTCTTTTTTCTATGCTTCAACTTCAACACACCTTATACTCTCCTTGGACACATCTCAAACACATCTTACAAGAGTTTAAGATGTGTTGAAGCTATGTTGATCAATGAGAGGTTAAATGTGATTACAGCATTATCACTTTTTTCGATAATAGATGGATAAATAAATGTTAAAGATTATCGCTTTTTTTAATGAAATAAATTGCTCAATTTATTTGCACTTGTATATATTTTGATTCTCAATTTAGATCTTTTATAAATAATATTAATATTTTATTTAATTATAATAAATTAATTAATATGTGTAGTGGTATCAGTGTCCTAAGTTTTTTACATTAGCAGTGGCGATGTTCGTGTTCGTGTCGGAGTCCGCGCTTCATAGAAATTTAGTCATTTCGTAATGGTTGAAATATTGTAAAATATAGAGAAATGAGAATATTATTGCTAACCTTGAGACGAGATATTATCTCGCAATTGTATTTTACGAGATTTTTTCCTTTCTTATTGATTCTTTACTCTTATCTTGAGGGATTGTTTAGGTCAGATTAATGTTTATATATTGTTCTTTACCCTCATTCTATACACAATGAATATACAATATTTTCAGTCTCAAATATAATAATTAGTTTCAAGTAAAAATCGAGAAACATAAGATGAATAGTCCACCATCATAAGCATATTTGCTGGAGTTACCTGGAACATTAAGCTGTTGTTGACAAAGTTCCCAGAACTTCTGAAGCACATGTGCATTAGGCCAATATCCCAATCCCTCCAGCCCTGTCTTACTAAAATTTGTCATCCTAAATAAGCACCATACTTCTGCAAGCACAGCGCATACCTTTGCCAAATAACACACTTTTTCAGACCTCAAGACATAATATATTTACGCTAGAGAAAGAAAAAGGAAAACGAGTCAGAGTTCTCTTACTCTGCCAGCAAGTTCACTTCCAATTTTATCCCCTTCGTTGCTGTCAGTTGTGAAGTTTACATAGTATTCAAGTTCTTGTAACAAAGTATCCCGCTTAGACCGGAGAGACGTTAATGATGCATCAGAAACACTTTCTCCGTCTATTACGGACTGCAAACTCCAAGCCAGATGAATATGCATGTTCTGAAGCAGCAAACCAACAACCTGAAAGGGGAACAGGCAGAAAATTAACCAAACCCAAATAAGAATATCACAGGAAACATAACACCATCTGTGAGCAGCCATTTACTTACCTCATCCTCCATATTCCTAACATCACGTAGCACCATTACAATGTCTTCATATAGGTTATCGATAGGCACATATCTAGACAATTGAAGTTCATACAACCTTTTCAAATTTACAAGAAGAGAATATTCATCACCCCCAGCCTGCAGTGTCATCTCTATATGTTAAGTTTCTCCAACAAGATCCGAAAGTAACAGAAAACATGACATTTGAGTTCTGATGAGCATACCTTTACGTCACTAATTGCAGATTTCAAATTTTTAATAATTTTAACCTCGAGTTTCTTTAACTTGATTCGAGCAAAATCCTGCAATTCCCCTCGACTTTCTACACAACAGAAATTAATCGCCTTCACACAAGCTCTCAGAGGGTCCTTGTCACCAATCTTCAAAAATGCATCTTCCATAAGCTGGAGGAGATTTTTGAAATTCTGAAAAAGCAAGCATTAATTAATTTTTCAGAAACATCATACATAGACTAAAAGCACCTGCAAGAAAGATACACAAACCTGTTCCTGCCTCTTCAAAGAATAAAATTCAAGATTCATATACAAAACAATCTCGACCAGCAATGACACTTTAGCTTGATCTGAAATAAATTTCCGCAAGAGTTCGGGGTATTTCTCCATCATGGCAACAGTTATATCCTGTTTATTATTTTCAAATACTTCCTGTCATTTATTGGAGAAGGGATTAGAGTCTGCCACCAAAAACAATAAAACAAACCTAGTAGCACAAAGAACATTAAACAATCACCAGTACAGGAACAACGCAAACAAAACAACAAAGAGTACTCTTAGAATCATTACTAGTCAAGCATTCAGTTAGCATATTTTCTGTTATCCCAAACAATTTAACAATGAATGCCTGAAATAATCAGAGATTTTCACTTTGAAGGTAGAAAAATTGACAAGTCTTATACAGAATTAATGAAACATATTCCTATTCCTATAGAAATACAGCAAGAACAAAATTAGCCATAGTATACAAAACCATGGATTGTGAAAATTTTTATTTCCCAAAATAAACATTAAGCGTCAAATGCACTACACATCAAAGCCCGGGATAAAATTAAAAGTAAGAAGTCAGGATTTGGATTGAAAAAGTGAAAATCAAAGTGAGACAAACTTTTTGGGCTTTGCTGTGGTACTGCTTTCTGTTATCAACAGCAGGAACAATCTTCTCTCCAACAGCCTTTTTCACTGAAGCACACAGGAGACGAACCAAGTTTGTTTTACTTTTGTCAGTGATTGACGAATTTTCATCAAGGAGCATGGATATGATGCACTTCCAGTCCTGCAAACAAAATATTTAGTACTGTCAAGAAACCATATAATATTACTCAGTCAAGCACATCAATAAATCTGATTTAAAAAGTTTTAGGTGTTATTCTTTGGTACAATATCAGGAGGGCAGCAATGACAAAGCAAACAGGTTCAACAAATACATTGTGCAGACACCAGAATAGAGACAAAATAATAACATTGTTTTTTATAGTTTATACATATATTTCAGTAGAAAACCATTGGTGTGTGAAAAATATATAGAAATCGCTGGGGATATTACTGAATCACTGAGGTAAGTGAGCTGCTACCGAGGTCCGAGGCCACCAAATTGTTAAAAGAATTCAAATTATAGGATTTTAGTTTTGGCAGTGAAGGAAGAAAACAGAGACTGAAAAATAAGAATGACATAAATTTGATGAACTAGAAATTATAAAGAAGTTATATTTATACCGATAATGCCAATAAATCTAGTAGGAAAAATATCCTCATTAATGTTACACGTTCCTACACTTCTTTAATGTTCCGCTTCCCATGTAGTTTAGATACATTGTTTGACACAAATAATAGGCAATGTGCCTTAGAGAATAGAAACAGCTTAACTACACATCCTGTATATATGAATAAATTAAGCATTATGTTGGGAGCTAATTCACTTAAAGTTAGCCTTTCATTTTCTCACATGGCATCTTGGCTCTTGATCCAAGAGACTTTGCTTCCACAAATAGCTTTATCAATCACCTGATTGGGTCACTTGTGTTGTCAGACTTTATTTGAACATGAATTGTTATGTATTAGACCAATGAATCAGACCTATATTTTGTGTTGGCGTATCAAATTGTTTAATTATCAAAGGAACCTGTTTATGTCGGTTTAAATTACTTAAGGGACCTATTTACTATAAATTAGCTTACGGGCCTACAAAGCTTATATTATATGTCACACCATACATTATAACAACATTATAACAGAAGGACCTGATTACGAAAAAATATTAGTACAAGGACTTGATTACAATTTCTTTAGTTCATGGACCTATTTAAAAATTCTCAAATAGTTCAAAGACCTGACCTACAAAGTAATTAATCCTTTCTTTAACCCCAAAAGGATAGCTGATAGTCAACAAATGGTTTATAACAGATAAATAAGCATGCACTTTGAGGGAAAAAATAGGAGAAATTTAGATGAAGAGTGAAATTAATTTATGTATCTAAGCAGGCATCGGGTCTCTAAAGGTTGCTTACTTACTTCCCTCTATTTGTATGTCTCATATTTTTCTCATATCAATTACCATATCCTATGACTGTAAAATTCAGTCCACGGATACATAAGCAAATGGCCAAACAAAACAACAGATGAGTTGGTTGAAATTAGAAGCTACCAGTTTCTTCCACAACACATCCTCCCTAATATTCACATAAGTTACATAGGCATACCTTTATAGCTTTCATGTAATCCCACACATCATCAATCACATAAATAGTCAAAATTGGATTGGGTGGGAACTCATCCAGAATCCGCAACATTCTTGTAAGATGAACCTCAGAAGCATTGACATTTCCACCTGTAAAGAAATCGGTTTTATCGCATGTGTTACGAAATAGAATTGGGATAATTAGTTCGTTAAATGTTTACTTATTTTGTTTTTCTCTTATAAGTTAGTTGCTTGTGATCCTGTCCCTTTTCTCTTATATAGGCGATCTATAAATAAAGATTTTCATTACCTTAGAAATCATCTTTGGCATATCTTAGTTTTGATTGGTTCTACAACCAGCGTAGGAGGGCTAGCTCTCTTGTTATTTCCTCCTCCCTTTGATCTTAATTATAAGCAAAAGTCAAAATGAATTAGGTTCAAATTTGAGCCAAATACAATTTGACTTCTATATTTAAGATCAGGATAGTACCCTTTCTCCTCCCTCCGGTCTTAATAAAAAGTGTTCTTTTTTTTTTTAAAATCCAATTCTGGTTCCTAACAATATTCTTGTCTTTGGTCAAAACTAAAAGCATCTGTTCTAAATAGAAAATTTATGAATAGACTTTAGACCTCTTGATTCTGATTGGGAGCTATTAAATTTTTGAGCAATCAGGTGGTCATATACTAATGCTCCAATCGCATGCCTGATTTCTGGAGGATCGTCAATCAGCAAATCATACAAATTACCTAAGTCATCTTCAGGGATAAGTTGATGTCTGCATAAACCAAGAAACCAACTCTCAATTTAAAATCATGTGCATGCAAACTCACCAGCAGAAAAGTAATATATCATCAAAGAAGGTTTGGAATTAAGACCTGAACAGTTGTTTAACAAGGCCTATGGCCTGTACAGCCACAGCAACATCAATGTCATCAGCAAGCTCAATCATCCGGCCAGAAAATCTCTCAGTAAACAATCCAAGGGTCTGTATGTTATCATCCATCTCATACAGATTTTGCAGTGCTCTTATTGAAGTTTTTCTTACACCGGCATTCTACAAATTGGAGGGTAGGGCAAAATGTAAACGAAAAAAGTAGAAACAAGTTGTATGGGACAAGAGCAATTAAAAGAGATATAAAAAATTACTTTATCATTCAGTGTCCACCCAAGATATTTCAAGTATAAATCCTGCAAAAAAAGTGATGGGTATGACAGGATCCATGCACCGAGTGACTCAATGCATGACATTCTAATATTTGGGTCAATGTCCCTGTAGCGATGCACAAATAACCTTCAAAAAAGCATTACATGGACATGTTAGATATACAGCCACAAGAACAAAAGAACTACATGATAGACCGCTACTTTATTTTTCTTTTAAAGAAAAAAGAAATTTAGTTTCGCAAACTCTTACCCAGTAAATATCTTGCGCATCATCTCTTCCAACAGTGTTATTTTCTCGTGCATATCCGAAAACCTTTTATTTAGTGACTCCATCCGAGGCCCCTCGGTTTTTTTCTTCTTTTCAGCATCCAATTGTCTACGAGTAGTCTCTCTTTGTACACCAAGCATATTAGCAACAGTTATATATGATGTGACCAACGAAAGACCCATCAATGAAGCAACTTGACGATAAACTCTTGGAGGGGTGCTACATAGGTACAGTGGCACATAAGTCATCATATATATGTATATATATGAGTATATTACTAAAATCAGAATCTTGGGGTAGTCATACTAACCATGAAAGTGCAATGATGTAGTCCATGCACTTGTCAAATAAAACCTGGTCAAACAATGGTCCATGCTGACATTCACGGACCAAATTATCCCAGAATGATTCTAGATTCTCTCTGAAGTTTTTAAACTCCTTCTTTTTGGAATTTTGATAATCTTCAACTTCACCCTAAAATGTCAAAGGTAAACGAAGAAAGGATAAATGTCTTGATCATTGCATCAAAAGAGGAGGCTGAAGACCGGAAATGGCATAAAATTAAAGACAAATATATAAACACAAAAATTAAAGACAACTGTGAACAAATAATACGAGTGTGTTTGGTTATGCGGTGACAAAATTTGATTTTGATTGAATTGATTTTGGTTGAAAATGAGTTGAGCATAAAGTGATCTATGTCTGGATAAATCCACGAAAAAAGTGATTTTTATCAAATTATGTTTGGATAATTTGGATCAGAATTGCTTTCATTTGTGTTTGTGTGTGTAATATATTAATATATTTGAGAATTATTTCATGTCATCGTCGAAGCTAGAAATATTAGCTTTTATATAGAATTGATTTTGGGACTGAAGTTGATTATAAAACTAGAAACAAAACGTGATAATTTATGACCAAATGACAAACGTAAATCTGAAAGGTGCAAATGCAAAACCAGACATAGGCTAAATGAGAGCAAGTTCTATACCCTTTTAGCACAGTTGACAAGAGCAACAACAACATCATCAACGTCAATCTCATGCATGAGATCCCTTTTGTCGTGAAATTTGGCTCCACATGCCTACACCATTTAAAATTTCATTTTGCTGCTATCAGAAAGTGTTCCAAGATTGATAACGATAATTTACTTCCCCTGAAAATCTTTAAGCAATGATGAAATAATAGAGTTCCCAAGTTTTTACAATACCTACTCTAGGCCCTACATTTTTCACATAAAACTAAAATATGTCACACCCTAACACTCCATTAACTTTTGTACCTCAAACAGCATTGTCAAAAGTTCAACCATAGCAGATCTTGGATCCTTTTCATAGCTTTCAACCCAAAGTTTGACCACATGAGGAATAAGTTTTCCGTTACCTTTGATCGCCTCTACAGAAAGAAAAAAAGATACAGTAAATCAGAAGCGGGTCAGTTAATGCATAACAAAATCTACAACCACAGTCAATACAATGCTCTAAAAATGGAAAAACAAATATCATAGGCTAAAAACTTATTTAAAAAGGTCCCAGATAGGTTGTTTGGTTGGTGAACTATTTACCCAGGTATTTTAAGCCTAAAGTTCAGGGTTGAAACCTTGTCTGTGATCCTTGAATTACTAACTATCATTTGCCAATCAAGAAAAAACTTCAAAAGTTACTATTGCACAATTTAACCAACCAGAGTAGCAACAATTATAGTAAAAATAAATACCAGATAATGACTATGATTTAATTCATTTACACTAAACATGGATTTTTACAGTAAATCACAACTGTCTGGTCATTATAGACATGAATTTTATCTAACTGCTTCAAAAGTAACACATGATTGGTTGTGATTGACTAACACTGTAAAACTTTTTACACTAACAGTGCATGAAAGTTAAATTCTAGTAACGGACTAACATTTGAAGTAGTTAACTACAGTGTCAACAAGCATAAGTAAAATAAACAATAGATCGTAATTTCAGTTCAATAAAGTGTTGCAACTAAAATTTTCAATCAATCAGGTAATTCAAAACCCTAAACAACAATTGAAGTAGTTAGAGAGTACTAAAGAGTGTTTAATTTACCAATCAAAGTCTCATCAGTAGGTTTAAGCGTAGTGCTAGTAGTTCCTTCTTTAACACGATTTCGCTTCGATTTCTGAACCGGACGAGCTTCGTCGGAATCTTCCGGCGAAGTCTCACGCTCAGCCATATCTACATCGGCGTCGATTTCCATCGGCGGTTGCTTGGGAGGTCTACCTCTCTTCTGCTTGAATCGAAAACAAAAAAAACAAGAAAACGAAATTAGGTTAAATAAAAGCAAGATTGGGGAAAATGAAGTAGTAAAGAGTGATAAATGAAACTTACGGAACGACGAGTTGATACTTCGGAAGGTGGAGGTTGCTCTTCCATGACCTAAAGCTTCTGCAACACGACGATGGAACTAGAGAGCGATGAGATTAGAGTAGAAAGTAGAGAGAGAATTATGATATCTCCCGCCAAATATTAAGTACTAATTTTCAACCTCAAGTCACCGAGAATTTCTGAATACGCCTCCAATTGACCAGAATATCTCTTTGTTCTTTTTCTACCGTCATTCCTATTTTTTCCGGAAATTCTATTTTATCTGGCAAAGAAAAAAAACTAATTCATTTTTACCTTTTTCCATTTTTATAAGATAATCATATTCATATTAACCTGTACAAAAAAAAAAAATCATATTAACTACTACTAACTAGTTCTCTATAAAATATTTTGTCAAAAAGCCAAAAAGAGAAAGACACTATACTATAATGTAATATACGATAAAAGACATTTTTTTCACTAAAGAAAAAAAAAATTACCAGAGAAAAAATAATATTTTGGAAGTACTATATATAGTATTAATTGAGAGGAACAATTGAAAAGAAAAAGTTATTATTGTATTAAAAACTAAAAGTGACATTCATTTTGAAACAAATTTTGTTAGCTAAAACGACACTCATTTTAAAACGGAAGAGTATAATTTTGTTTTTTACGGTATACAATTTTTTAAGAATTTCTTAATAAAACCGGTTTGAAAGTTTTACAATTCCATTTTTTTTTTCAAAACAGACCAGAAAGGACCTGAGTTAAACAAATTTTGAAGAAAAAACATTAAAAATCTCACTTCTCTTGTGTCATCATTCTCAATTTAAAAACGAACTCTCACTCTATTCGACGACGAATTAATCCACGCTCACCTTCATCGTCGACGAAGAACTCACATCACACTCACCTTCATCGACGATGTTTTCTTCTCCCTTCATTGATAATGTTCTCTTGTTGTGAGTCGTATGCGTCTCTTTTTATTCCTCATATTTGTGTTTTGTAAATCAATTTTTCAGCTGGCGTTGCTCTGCTCATTGTGAATCTTATAATTGTTGCTCTATTCATTACGATTCATGAGAATCTTAGTCGATTGTTTAGTTTTGATCTCTTTCTATCCGGCGATTTATTGCTACATTTTTTTTCCTATTGATTAAGAAGTGTTATGCTTCACTATTTTCTTTTATTTTGTAGTTAGTTGTTATTTTTTGGCTCATGACTATGTGAAAACGTGTTTAATGTTGCTATGTTTTTTGTTTTTGCTATATTTTTTATGATCTTTTTGGCTCTTTTGTTCACCGGTATTTCATCCTTATGTTAATCGGTATTCCATTATATAGTTTATGTGATGAACCATGCTTTAATTTGGATTACCTTTACGGCTTTTAATTTTTTGTCTTCATTTTTTACAAAAGTTATAAATAGATACTTTTCCTTTTCATAAATTTAAACCTCAATCATAGTGTGGCAACATAACCCATGTCATATTGCTGGCAATTGGCATAGTCAACGGTGTTCTAGATGTCGTCCTTCTTCATTTTTGCTATATTTCTTATGATTATTTTGGCTCTTCTTTTTTTTTAAGGAATTTTGGCTCTTTTTTTTTTTTTGTG
>Ga0228711_1001663_pt1 | contig 33198 bp, 15 predicted proteins | sample MedpolnodulmetaG_2_FD_177996 | JGI IMG/M metagenome (GOLD analysis project Ga0228711, IMG submission 177996) | Root nodule microbial communities from Medicago polymorpha collected in Santa Monica, California, United States - brown nodules | ecosystem: Host-associated > Plants > Roots > Nodule... | reverse complement strand
CTCTCCCTCTCCCTCTCTCCCTCTCTCTCCCTCTCTCCCTCTCTCTCACTACTCCTTTCATTTTAAGATGGGTATGGCTTAATATAATGGAAAAGCACAACCAACAACATCATCATCAAGCAATAACCTCGAAGAAAAAAAAATCATCAAGCAACAAAAGAGAAACCTAGGGAGGACATCTATGCAAGATAGTCCATGTGGATGATCCTGAGGAAAGGTCTGATTTGAGACGTGCATTATCTGCTTTTTAATGTCAAATGAGTGTAGAAACCTTTTAGTAATTCTCCTTCGATGATTTGAGACCAAGATTTTTTTTTTTTTTTTTTTTTACTCTTGAGTTTTGATGGAAATGGTATAGGAGGAGTGAGATGGAAGTAAGCATTCCTAATTATAGTCGTTTCCCATGAGCAGCAATTAACTACCATTGGGTAGCGACATTTAACTTTCGCCGGTTAGCCAGCGGCAATTAACTGTCGATGGGGTCATTACAATAATTTCTTGGTGTCTATGAACAATTTAGTGTTTGAGATGAGCAATTTTCTTCCTATGTATATGAGATAAAGCTAATTCGGCCCAAACCTTGTCGGATATATCACGGTCGACCCTAGGACATAGGCCGGGAGTGCGAAGGCCCAGAGCCCATGCCGGTAGAGGGCTTAAATTTTTTTTAAGGTGGGGGGTATATATAGAAATATTTGGTTTTTGGGGAATACATATAGCAAAATTCTCTGAAAAGGCCTAAAACATTGACATGATAAAGGGCTGGCCGAAATCTGTTAATATTTTTGGCCCTTTTGGCTCGATTTGCTATATATACTCCATGCAGCACAAAAATATCTACATACACCCTCCTATAAAAAAAATTGGTTGTTCTTAATAATGTGCTAAAAAATTTATTATCGAAGAAATTGCTGATATTTTTTTGGGCCCTTTGTTCAAAAAATATGCCTCACTAATATTAAAAATATCAGATGATATTTATTATTCAAGAAATTGAGATAATTTTCATAACAAAACAAAATCTATTTTAGTTAAAAATTGGCCTACTAGAGAAATTAACCTTAATATTGTCTTTGAAAGAATCCAAAAAAATAAATTATATTAGTAATGTTAACTTTCTTGAATTGATTGGAAGGATTGCCGAATTGAATTTGATAATGCAAGATCATGTGAAACACATTTATCATTATGAAAACGATGTGAGATCACTTCGGGAAAAAAACCGATGTGAGACGCATCAACTTTTTTATTTTGTCGTTCTTTTTATCAATAGCTGCATTTGACATACAATATTTTGGGGTGCTAAAATTTTAGTCTACTTCGCATGTGCTTTGTTCTCTACTTCTACGATATTTTATTTTGTTTTGGTGTCTAAACAATTCGAAATTTTGTTCTGGCATATTCTTCCTAAACCAGCGTTTATTTAGATATTTCCAATAAATATTTTTTGTCTGGCAAGTTAAAAGTATATTTGACATCTTCTCATCTGCAACCAATTCTCGATGTGAAAACACAAATACAAAAGGATCATCTTGGAATAGCAAAAAGAGTGGATCCGAGGGATCCCAAATGAATTGGCTTATTCGAAAAACGCCTTGTTCTTTGAAAGATCTATTTTGTGTCTGGTACTCCATGGTTCCATCCTGCAAGAACTCCGAATCATTCTCTTGAGTATTTGATTTTTTTTTCCTTCAGATGTTGTCTAAAAAAAATTTATTCGGCAGTGAAAAGCGAATTTAAAAAACGAAATGAAGAGCTAATAAAAACGCACTATAACACTAAAAAATTTCATGATGTATTATGTAAGGGGTCCTTTACTCATATTATGCCTAAGGCCCGTAAAACTCTAGGAACGACCTTGGTATATATCACGTTAGCGTAGTGTCCAATCCATATACGAACATTCGACCCACCTTTCGTATCATTTGTGGGCTATTTCTTTTCCCACATACTCTCTTCTCGCGTAACCTATTCGGATTATAAAATCCAAAAAAATGGAGGGTTTACGAGGGTGTTTTAACGTGGTTTGGGAGGACGATTATGCTGTTCAAATTATTAAATCCGAAATTCATAAGGCGTGCAAGAAATAAGTAGGATGAAAAAACAAATAGCCTACTTCGTATGCATCTTTATGAAAAAAGAGAGAAAAGTCCGAGTAAGTGGCCTATCCATGTACTTGAGTTGAGTGGACGTAGCCAAAGATAGCTGCCAAGTAAACTATTGGTGGAAGGGGGAATGAAGAAAGTAAATGGTCCGTCTACTACGCAAAATATGTTCTATTTTTATCAGGAATGATAAGTAAACACAAAAATACAAACACAAATATGACACCATTCACTGTTACTCAATACTTATATTTTTTCTTTTTTCCTTTCTTTCTTTTTTCTTTTTTCTTTTCCAAAGAAGATTGGTAGTTTTAATAGAAAAGTGGTAAGAATTGTAGGGAAAAGTTATCTCATTGAGTACAGTATGAAAGTGAATATAAACACACTTGAACATATAATTTAAAAGATATAGTGTCACTGGTGAATTGAGTATTTTTTTTTCTTCTTTTTAAGAGATATGAATATGATATGTACTTTGAGAAAGTAGATTATGTTTCGAGTGAAACCTATTTATGTTGAAATTGTGAATAGTTGAGTATTTATATATGAGAGGGAACTTCATAATCTTGAAGAGAAAGGTAGGAATATAGTTGTTGAATTGATTTCATAAGTGTGGACTTCAGAGTCTTAGAGAACAAGTTATTCCAGTATTTTGCTATCTGTAGTAGTGCTGCTAGTGTTTTTTTGCCTGGGCCTTTTCTGCTATCTGGCCTGGGAAGGGAGGTCTGTGCTGTTTGTGAGGCCTGTTTGTGATTTCTGGTTTGCTGTTTGCGCCTCCCCTGTTTTCTGGTATGCTGTTTGTGTTTATATGAACAAAGTCCATGCTTAAATTATATTTAATGTTTTTGTTTGTGATGCTTACATTGTTTCTGATGTTTTTGCTACATTATATTTGATGCAATAAGCTTGTAAATCACTTTGTTTGCAATATAACTCATTATTGATCTAATTGAGTGATTTTGTGCAGTTTTGGTGTGCCAATTGCACCCACAATTGAAAATTTATGGATAGTTCAAATGTTGTTGTGGATTGTGGTAGTATTGATGATGAAGGTATAGAAGTTGGCAACTTTAATGTTGAAGAAGAAGATGATGATGCATGTTGGGAGCCTAAAACAGAGATGTGTTTTTCTAGCTTAGATGAAGTTAAATCATTTTATAAAGAGTATGCTTTTAGAAAGGGTTTTGAATGGAAGATTAGAACATCGAGAAAAGGACGAGATGGGGAGGTGTGCTACTTAATTCTTGCATGCACAAGAGAAAGGTCTCAAGTGACAAAAAGTCTGTGTACATTGAAGACACGTCCGACATGATGACAAATCATGGTGTATATAACCAGACTTTTATAACTATGATATTGTGTTTTTTGGTGGCCAAATCATGGTGACAAAGGTCAACACATGACTATGAATTTGGTTTTTTTTTGGGAAAACATGTTTGTAAAGTTAACATTAGGTACAATGCTAGTTAACTTATGTAATTTAATGTTTGTAGAGTTAACATAAGGTACAATGTTAGTTAACTTATGTAATTTAAGTTCTATTTTGTGATGTAGTTAACCAACCATGTAAATGGTATGGTTTTGGAAGTTGTAAATGGTATGGTTGTAATGGACAAATTAATGAACAATATAAGGTAGCAATGTTATTTTACAAGTTCCTGTCAAAACTTTAAAATTCATTAAACTTGACCACAAAATTTATCATCAAGATACTAGATGACTGGAATTGAACCAGTCATAAAATAGCCACTTAATAAACTTCAATTTTGCATAATTGTTCTAAACAACCACAAAATTGGTCAACAAGTGTAACAAATTAACCCTTCAAAAAAAATGTAACAAATAACATCAAATACACTTGAGAACATCAATTTTCCCCTAAAACCTAAGTACATGAGTAACAAAAATCTCCATAACAACAAAAAATAATGATTGCCCAATTCTTTTCTTCTCATCAGATAACTTGACCTTGCATATATTATGCATTGTATCTATCAACTGTGCTAAGCTCAACATGACTTACTAAAATCTGTATTAAGTTTACTTTTTATTTTTTTTTATCAAAAATATCTTATATTATTGCCTTAAATATATTTTCCTTCGTTTATCTTTTATTAGAAATCCGTTTTGGTCCTTTATCTTTTATCTTAATCATTTTAGTCATTTATCTTCTTTTTAAATTGCTTTAGTCCTATATCTTTTTAAAATGGTGATGTTTTAGTCCTTTTGACATACTAAAACGAATGAAAATAAGGACTAAATTATCACCGTTTTAAATAGGTAAAAGACAAAAATGATTTAGATGAAAGATAGAAGACTAAAATGATTTAGAAAAAAGATAAAGAAACAAAATAAATTTTTAGTAAAAGATAAAGGACAAAAAATATATTTTGGTCTATATTATTTCATTCATCAAAGCAATAGTAATAAAAATATGATCAAATCAAAGATCTGATGACCAACATACAAGTTTGACACCCTTGTTAAGCTATGAGTGACATAATTTGCTTGTCTCGTTACAAATTTATCTTTAAGTTTAGAAACGGTTGTAACATAACTTTACATGTAGCCATATATATATAGGCCTATATTATTTCATTCATCAAAGTAATAGTAATAAAAGATAAGATCAAATCAAAGATCTGATGACGAACATACAAGTTTGACACCCTTGTTAAACTATGAGTGACATAATTTGCTTGTCTCTTTACAAAACTTATCTTTAAGTTTAGAAACAGTTGTAACATAGCTTTACATGTAGCCATAATGCTGCCGAATTCATATTGGTTATTAGAATTATGTACAATGTTGTCAACCACTAGCTTATAATCTAGCTCAATAAACCCTTTTGACAGGCCTAAAAGACTAAGCCATAAAATAACATCGGTTAAACCCAACGCCTCTCCTTCCAATGACTATGAATATCCTCATACCACTTAGTTAACTCTTTTATAAAACGATTTTGAGAGTTCATGTTGCTAAAGAAAAGAAATCAAGATAAAAAATTAATGAGATAATGACAAACCATTGTATTAGTACAATATATGAGGGTTGGTAGTGATTGTGATGAAATTGCTGCTGCCGTTTGAATTAATAACGATGTTGATGTAATACAGTTGATTTTATTTCTTTTCAATGAATGATGAATTGCCTTGATGTAGATATAACTTTAATCGATTCAATTTTCCATTGAGTTGTGATATATCTCGAAATTGATTTATCATGTTTGAAAGAAACGTTTTTGTCAAAGTTTTTAGGAATTGTAAGAAAAATGTTTGAAAGTAACGTATGAATAAATTGTATTTATTAAATATTTTCTACATCCTGATTTTGTTACTTTTTATCTTTAACTTTTGTCGTTTTAAAAAATTCATATTTAATTTGTTTCATGTTAGAAAATTCTAAATTTTAGTAAATGAACATTTCATAGTGTTCTAAATTTGTCTAAAAAAATCGTTCAAAAATTAAAGAGTTTAAGGATAATTAAACAAACTTTGTTTTAGCAGGGACTGAAATTATAAGTAATTTTTTTTTGTAGGGACTAAAAAAATTATTAAAATTAAGTAAGGACCAAACTTAGAAGTTCCCAATTTTATAGGGACCAAAAACATAATTAACTTTTTTTAGTAAATGTCTACTTATGCACTCTTCTGGCCTAGCTGCAGTGAGAGACATATCTGTATAGACATTTTGTCCAAAATGTATGAGAAATTCAATTTTCAATATAGTTTTAATTAGATTTTTTTTTTTCAATCCTCTAACTAATACTACATATGAATCATTTTCAGTTCAATATATTCTATTTTACATTAATATTATATTTTTTTTCAATTCCATCTTCTAACTAATCCTACATATGATTCACTTTTAGTTCAATATATTCTATTTTGGGTATAGGTTAGCAGCCCCTATGCTTTTATCTCTCATTTTGATTGAACATTTTGTGTAATTATCATCGCTCTCTTTTAGCACATCTTATGCGGAAGAAGCGATGTTTTGTTGTTAATATAAGTATCATTTTTACCTGTTCAAAAAAAATAATATTCTATTTTGTATTAATTATTATCCTATATAATCAGGTACGTGTGTTTGCATGGAATAACACATAAAACATAAGACATAAGACATTCATTACAAAAGAGACATTGAAAATATGTGGTGTTCAAGTGCTTTCTCAACTTATTTTCTTCTTCTTCTTTTTGTCCCCATTTATGGAAAACCTCTAGTCCCTGCATTGTTCATCTTTGGAGACTCTAGTCTTGATGTGGGCAATAATAACTATCTACCTACCATTATTAAAGCAAATTTCCTTCCTTATGGGAAAGACTTTGTAAATCACTTTCCATCTGGAAGATTTTCCAATGGAAAAGTTGTTATTGACTTTGCATGTGATTTTCTTTCCCTTCAAATACTAAATTATCATCGTTTTAATTTTATATAAGGTTTAATATTTTTTTAGTTTCTCTAAATTTGTAAATATTGTTTTTAGTTCCTCAACCCACTTTAAGCCCTTATAAATTATAAAACTATATGTTTTAGTCCCAAAAAAGGACAAAAAGCACATGGTATTGCAATTTGTAGGACTAATAAGTGGTATAATTATAAGGACGAAAAGTAAAAAATGTAAATTGTATCGAGACTAAAAATACATTTAGCTGTTTTATATATTACTTATGTATTCATGTTATCGTTTTTTATTTATTTTTATTTTTATATTGATCAATATATGTTTTATTGATTCATTTAATTTATGCAGCTGAAACCCTTGGATTTATCTCTTACCAACCTGCTTATCTCAGCTTATATATCAAAGGAAAGTACCTCTTGAATGGTGTCAACTTTGCATCATCGGGTTCTGGTTACCTTGATTCTACAGCAAGGATTTGGGTACGTTTGATAAAAATAAGCTATAAGTTATCTGATAGCTGAAAAATTAGCTTATAGCTGATGACTGATAATTGATAGTTTATAGTTGAAAACGTAACTTATTAAAATTAAAGTGTTTGGTAAAATTAGCGGTTGAAGTGACTAATAAATATAAATGACCTAAAATGACATGTTTGTTTAATTTTTGATATAAATTATATATAACTTTTTTAATTAATGTATTTATTTTTTAATATTTAAATTTATTTAAAATTATATTCATCTCTAAATTGATAAATATGCTTTACGAATTAAATTGACATCTTTTATGTATGAATAATTTGTTGAATTTTATTTAACTAAACTTGCTTCAATATTTATTGCAAATTTTATTTAAAAATATATATTACATGAACTAAGAGCAAGATCCAAAAAAGAAAAAATTAATAAGAAAATGTGAAAAGCTATACCGTGAGATGACAACCGAATTGTAAATGGTTTTGGAAAAAAAAACCGAATTGTATATGGTATAAAACATGAGTTCAAATCCTCTCAATTTCCTTGAATAAATGACAATTTTTATTACTATAGTTTTGTAGTAAATACATGATATAAATACACTTTTTTTTTGTCAGGTAGCCTAGTGGCTATAATTCACCTTGTAAGGGAAATAAGTGGGGGTATCCGGGGTTCGAACCCCGACCCCTGCATATAATAATCATTTATAAAACATGTGATACTAATTAGACATATATACAACAAAACTATAGTAATTGACATTGTCATTTAATGTAGAAAATCGGGAGGATCTCTACTCATAAAACATGGGCAGTGACTAATGAATGTGGGTAGTTTTTTTTTTCTTTTTTTATTAAAAAAATAATAAAATTAAACTTTTTTTTACCAAAATAATAAAATTAAACTAATAAGGTTAAAATTGGAAGAAAGAATAAAAAGCCATGAGCTCAAAAGCTACTTGAAATAACTTCTCAAAAAACGCTACAAGCTAATGTGAAAAGCTTTTTTTTACCAAACATGTCTCGTCCTATCAAAACAAGCTTATAAGCTAATACAATAAGCTGTAAGCTAGCTTAGTTGTGTTACCAAACACAATCTTTATATAACTGCATTTAAATTGTCTAGATTTTTTTCCCATTTATAGTAAATACCCAAATTGATTTCTCAAATGTTTATTTGACTACGAGTTTTGTGAAATCATGATAGCACGATATTTTTTTTGGTTAAGGCTTCGAAATGTAGTTTTTTAAAAAGGTGTAATTTTGTCAAACTCATTGCCAATTAAAGTAAAGCTATTAAATGATATTGTATTGTTAATTTTATGTATGTAGAGCGCACTTTCAATAAGCCAACAATTGGAATGCTATAAGGACTACCAAGAAGAACTAGTGAAAATTGCTGGGAGATCAAATGCATCATCAATTATATCTGGTGCTATATATATTGTTGGTTTTGGGACTGGTGATTTTTTCCTGAATTATTACATAAATCCATTGCTTCACAATGTTCATACGCCTTATCAATTCTCGGACATTCTTGTGGAAAACTATGCTAAATTTATTCAGGTATATATTTCACTCTCAACAAAAGTTTTAAATAGTGGCCATGAAAACAGTTGCAATCACATCGCGATACTCAATATTGCAGAAAATCGTAATCAAATGCAACTTATGTAACTTCAATCGTGACCGCAATATAGTTTCAATAACATTAAAAACCGTTAGGTCGTCATGGTTGCGAAGGTTTATTTAAAACCTTGCGATCTCAACCATGCCATGAAATAATGCCCTAGAAGATTAGTAAGGGGCTTAAAAGTTATGCTATTGACATCCTCACTACTAAAGTAAAAAGTATTGACGTAAAATCTTTTACATTGTTTGTATCAAGATTAAGCTTTTGACTAAATATTTATTTTGATATTTACATGTTTATGACAGAATTTATATGCGCTAGGAGCAAGGAAGATTGGTGTGCCAACATTAACTCCATTAGGTTGCTTGCCTGCAGCCATCACTCTCTTTGGCCCTGCTCATAGCAAAGAATGTGTAGTCAAAATAAACAATGTAGCTATTTACTTTAATCAAAAGCTGAACTCCACATCTATGAGCTTGAGAAAAATGCTTCCTGGCCTCAAGTTGGCTACACTTGATGCCTACAAACCTTTCCATAACCTAGTCACTAAACCATCTGAATATGGTACCAAAAAAGCCCATTCTTCTCTAATTATATGTCATATTTCTAAGTAGGATAATCAACTCTAATTAGCTTATTCTTTTTACGAACCTAATAACCTAATCTTATGTATTATTACTAACTATTCTCTAAATTTTAATTTATAAGCCTTTTTTTAAAAAGAAAAATTGTCTCTAGAATAAATCCCATTTCAAATTGCTAGAACTAATAAATATTGTTTCTAACCTACTTATTAATACTACTAATATCTTCTTTCCCGTGCTAATTTTGGTAGGTTAGTTTGACTTTTTCAAAAAATAATATTACTAATATCTCTTGAGAGATGAAAATTTATTGTTGGACATATCTATAGTACATAAAAATGTATTTAATAATACTTTACACAAAATTAACATATTAAATACACTAACTATTTTTTTTAAGTGTTTAATTTGTATACACTTAGTGCAAGTCACAATCAAATCGAATAAATGATTTTAAAAGTAATTATAATTAAAGTCAAATATTTTCAATGAATGTTTGATTGTCAGTATAAAACATCTTACATCTACAGTTTATATTAATTATATCAATCTTTTTGTTTTTTTATCCAAATTATATATTAATTTTTATTTGAAAATGACTAAAAGTGCTTATAAATAGAGAAAAATGTAGTATTATGGTCTGTGAATTAATTACCACTAGCATGATTGTTGATTTGTTTCTTAATTGTTGTGACATGTAAACATTTTTACTTGCAGGATTTTCAGAAACAAGAAAGGGATGTATTGGGTTGAGCTTGCTAGAAAAAATTCCCATATTTAATAATAAAAAAACCATTATAACAATATGTCCTAATGCATCTAAGTATGTATTCTGGGATGGTCTTCATCCTACAGAGGCTACAAACAAGTATATGGCTGCTGAATTGATTGCTGATGCCATGCCCCTTATTATATCCTAAACAAACACTTCTAGGGTGATTCCCATACATAGTTTGCAGTTTGGATTTAATTTCCTAGAATTGTGTATACCTAAGCCATAGATAAATCTATTGTGCTGTTTGTAATAACTTGATATGACATTCTACTATATATGTGAAAGTTTTTTTATATCCTCAGCTAAGTTCTCTTCGTGGTGAGTTCACATGAATTAATAAATAAATTTAAACTAATTTTGTTATGTACAAAAAATATATATTAAACTAATTTGGTTTTAATTGGAGAAAATAGATTCCGAGAGACTGAGACCAAACTCATTGCTTATGTTTGGATTTTTTGGTTACAATGCAAATTGGAAAAGAAAGCAACAGGGAGGAAAAAAAAAGGAAAAAATTCGAAAGAGACTACTTTATAGTATATAAAGTTCTAGCTGCATACATCCTAAAGAGATGCAGGAGATCGTTTTGGGGGGCGAGTCGACTTGCAAACTGTTTATTAAAGCCCATTTTTACTATATTTTTCACATTCAAGGGAAAAGACTTGCATATGACTTATTTCTACTGTGATCCGGCTCCGATTAACTTCTCAAGGCTTATACCTGAAAAATAATCAACAGAGTGGGATGAGATATTAGGACCTTAGTGAGTTCCCAAACTCAGGATAAAACATAGTATACCAATTATGAAAATAAACTGCTAATTGTAACTCTGGAAGATTATGATCATAAAACATAATAATATATACTTTAGCCTTGAACTCTTTTGTTTACTAAATACTCAGGATTTGCCTTTTTACTGGATATCTTGATTTATCCAGGTTTGCCCTACAATTTTTAAATTGTATTCATACTTATCATATGTTATTTGTTCGTTTGTTCATACTTTGCGTTTGTAACTTCTATTAAGTGTGGGTATATTTGAGATAGTTACCTACCTATAAAGTACGCTTAAAAGCGGTAAGTGGCGCCCCACCTACAACTTTACTCTAATTGTTACATGCGATATCCCTTGTTTTTTTAGGACATCTTACTTACCCCACCATTTGTTTTAACATTCATTCGTTAAATTCCTAGATGCCTAATTATGCATCTAGTAATCTTATCTTATATCATAACTTTACTTGCTTATCCTTCGCGCACTGGGATTGATGTAAAAACAGGACAACATTTTTTGTCAAAGTTGTAACATACTTTAAAATACCTATATTAAGTTTTAACCTAAGAAGTTTATGTTCAAACTAAAGCCAAACGAGACTATTGGCCAGAAAATAAACAATCGTTCAAAAAGGAGATCCAGAGAAAAACTTATGACTAAAATACCACATGTAGGTAAATACAAATTTAAGCTAGTAGCCATCAAGAATCAACAAAACCACCTCATAATACCAACGAGGACAAGGAAAATTTCTAAAACATATCAACAACATCAACAAGAAACATACTCAAAATAACTTAGTATCTAAAGAGGCTCGTAGTTTGATCATAAAATTCGCACAATGATTAACCTCTCTAAGAGTATAGAAAATAACGACATTGTTCTTCTTAATCAAATGCATCACATCTTGAATCAAGACCACATAGACATGAAATTTTGTTGTTGGACATTTGAGGAGGTTGATGCAATGTGAAGATTCAGAGTAGCAAACGAGCTCAGTTATATTTAAGCTTTTGGCCAAAATTAGGCCCTTGAAGATCACATAAAACTCAGCATACAAGATGTTAGAAGAGTCATGAATATATCCAGAAAAAACCCGATAAATAAAAGCCAACATTATTTTGAATGGCTCCTCCAAAGCCAACTCTCATGGGGTACCCAGGTAACCACCATCAACATTAAGGATCACACAAGAGTGATTGCCATTGTTCTACTTATCGAATCTATCAACTAATTCAACATTGGATTTTGGAGCAAAACAAGATATGAGAGAATATACCATATTGTGAATGTTGTAGGAGAGACAACTAAGATGTCAATTCTCATTGCTTAAACACATAAGAATTTGGTGAAACCCACCAAGCAGTAGCAACAAAGAGGAAAGAACGGGGTCCCATAGAACCATCCTTCAACCAATCTATCACATCCATATTTGAGTAGATATTCACATCATGGAAGCCAACATGGTGCCAAATGATTCGAGAGAAGTTACAATCACATACACAATTAAGGAAAGTATCATCATCAAGACCACAACGAGAGCAAATAGCCGATGGTGCAATATCTATATGGTTGACCAAAAGGAGAGTAGGGGAACATTATACCTGACCCAGGAATAACCTAAAGGTTGTGGGACATTAGACCTAACCCAGGAATAACCTAAACGAGAATACACCGTGATAAATCAATCCAAGGGGATATACTATAATCTATCCTAACAAAAATCACTAACCACAGGTGTCATACCCCAATTTTTGACCTAAGATCCCACTTTCACTTTGTCGCTTGGCTTGAAATGTTTAGTCTTTTAAAATAGCTCATTTTTCGTTCGTTTTAGGTTTTTTTTTTATTTGCTTTATACTTAGTTTTTTTTTATCTTATATTTTTTTGACCTTTTATTACGTTTTTCTTTTCTTTTTCTATTTTTTTTTAGTTCTTTTTTATTTTATTTTAATGTCCATTTATTTTTTTCTTCCTCATGTCAACTTTCTCAATTATTGCTCATTTATGAGGTGAGGTCAAACCATTAATTTTGTAATGGTCAAATGATCTTAGCTATTGGATCTAAAACTCATATTTGGCTCCTCGCCTATAAATAGAGCTCTCATTCCTCACTTATAGACACACCATAAGTTCTCTTGAGTTGTCAAATAACTTTTCTCTCTTCTCCCTCCTTTAGCTGTCAAAAAATAATAAAAAACATCAAAACAAATTACTCGTTCTTTTTACCCGGAACTACGTGGTTTTGATCCCTCACGGGTACGCAGGCAAAAGACTTTGTCTTTCCAAATAAAAAAAATAATAAAAAAATATTTTCTTTTTTCCTCGTCATACCAATTCCTTTTGCAAGCCAAGAATAAATAAATGCAAGAGGTTCCTATAGAGTACTATAGACGTTTAGGGGTGCTAATACCTTCCATTTGTGTAACTAACCCCAAAACCTTAAATCTCTAAAAATTGTGGGTTTATTCGAACTTTTCCCCCTTTCCCTTGGAAAAAATTAAAGCTCAGTGGTGAACCTAAATTTGTGAGTCAACGCTAATCAATAGCTTGATCTCCGAAAATCACGCGACAACAGGCGCAACCTAGCGAACCCGCGTATGAGCGTGAAACCAGGTTACAAAAAGTATGAAAGTGAACATATGGAGATAACAGTTAGAGTATAAATATGGCGAATGGATCGACTTCCAACACGAAATCCAAATCCAGGTGCCAACAACTCCATGATCAACATCAAGCACAAAAAGCTCTTTCGAGCAAAACAATGTGTAAGAACTCAGATCGAGGAATGAGACTATTACGTCGGTAACTAGACCCTTTCGGGTTAAACAAACCAGACCTTTTTGAGTTTTTGTTAACAGAAATAGACCCTTTCGAGTTTTTGAATCAGAACCATTGGAATGAGGTCAAAACTCCAAATCCACCCAATCTCTGAATGAACATAACAACAAACACGAACAAACCGTCGACCTAGGAACACAAAAGCCCGCTGGCAGCAACAACGACAACTGACGAAACAAAACATAACCGGCAAGGAAAAAAATCATTGTAGGAGACCAGTCACCAGACAAAACCGACAACAACGCGAGGTCTAATAACCACTGTACTAATCACCACCCACCATCACCCTTGCGTCTCGTCGGAAGTAGAGGCTACAACAACCACATGGAACATAACCCACAAAGTCACTGCTGGAAGATCTGGAACGAACAAACTACAAACAGCGACATAAGAGACACCACCATCACTTAGCACATCAGCTCCAAACTAGAAAAATCAAACACTGGTGGTAAAACCACATAACCTGACCGAACCCAAAGAACTTGGATCTGACGGAGGAAGTTGTTATGGAACAAAGTAATTATATCTAGTTTGACCTATTTCCATACATTTTGTAAAGTTAAAAGTGAGATCAAAGCGATCCAAGTCAAATTTTGGAAGTTTCACATAAAGGCCAAATCTCTAGGTGAGCCTGAAAAGAATTGGTAGCGAGTGGAGGTGGTCGCTTTAGGGATTTTGCAGAGAAATGATTCGCCAAACGAGTATCATTTAGCTTAATAAGTTATGGCAGCATTAGTGACAAAAAAGGATGAGTTGGAATTTCTTTCGAGATGAAGAAATGTCAATTCTCCAAGGGATTGAGGATGAAGTGGCTAAGCGAATTTCAACTTTTATGAAATCTATAAATAGTGGCTTATAGTTTCATTTTCGACATTCATATTATATATGTTAGTTACCATGAATATGTGTAACTAGTTTCTCTTTCTGTATTAAGATTAAGTTTAGGTAGCTATGATGCTAATGTAAACTCTTAATATATATGGTTTATATATAATCCTTGTTTCACTATATCAATGGTTTATTTTTGCACTTTATGCTTTTCAAACGTTTAAATTCCGAAATTGATTATTTGATATTTAGAAAGTGCTAGACATAGACTTTTTATATAAAAGATCTGAAATAAATCCATTTGTAGATGTTAGTTGCTAGATATAACGCCAGATTTACAATCACATACATAGGTGCGATATAAGAAGTTAATAGGTGCGATAGATCCATCCTCGTTTGTCGGACATAAGAACATATGATAAGAGATTGGGGAAGGTATAGTTGAAACATTGAAAGTATATGATCGATTAAGAGGATTCATTAGAGGAATAGTTAACAACATTGAAAGTATATGATCTATTAAGAGGATTCATTAGAGGAATAGTTAACGACATCATGTTGATATATAGGTCTATAATATTTCTGAACCATTAAACAATTTCCAAGTCCCATTGAATATGGTAATCTATAACACTTTGATACCGCTATATACAGAGATATCACGGTGATATAGCTCTATAACGTAGCGGAATTTGAACAAATCAGTACTGTTCCGCGATTTGCTATTTATTCCACAATATTGTTAAGGAGTAAGACGGTAGAATGAGCCATTATTATAGACCTAAAAAGAAATATATCCATCGTTTATAGATCCTAAACTTGAAAGGAGGAAGCCTGCTGAATATGGATTTGTTGCCCTAGGATCAAGCCAGTTTCCCGTATCTGCAGATTGAAAAGTGTTACAATTTTCATGCATTTATATCAACCAAAGACGTAAAATTAACCAGCAAAAAATATATACCTCTCCAATAATGGGACTCTCAGAAAAAGCTTTTATACCATCTTGGAACTTCGGAGCTATCTTGTTCACTACATCATCATCAACAACATTTCTTTCCTGTCTGACAGTAAACGAGTATAGAAAAGTAAAACATATGCAAAGTCAATTGTAAGATTTCCATTAAAGAATCTTCTAGTTGGATAGTGATTCACATGATGTCTTTCATAGGGAAAGAAGTTTGCTTTAACAAGAGTAGGTAACTTGTTGTTTTTGCCAACATCAACAATCAGTCTAAAAAAACGAACAAAGTAGAACCTCTGGTTCATGCATTGTTCATCTTAGACTCGATTGTAGATGTTGGAAATAACAACAAGCTCGCTGAAAGTTCTTTTCCAATATATCTGATAAAGGCCTCATTCATTTTGCAACGGCTCCTGCAATGCAAAAGAATTGAATTTTAAAGTCCAGAAACTATCAACGAATCATTGTTTCATCTTTGCATATTCAAGTTATGAAATTGAACCTTTTATCATATTAGAATAGGGATCTTCTAATTAATAGTTTTTATTTTATTTTTTATAATAGAGTTACTTAGAGTAGGAACAATAACTAAATTTTTTAGAAGTAAAAAATAGGAAATGTAGGTAGAGTAGAAAAAAAAACACAAGTATTTTTCAGAATGAATTTGGACTTCAAATAAAATTAAATTATCTCCGTTGAAAAATAAAATGGGATCTGATCATCCAATTATGATAGAATGCTCCAAATTTTGAGATTGAAATTTTAGACTTAATAAAAATAATCTGCTAACAGTTTTAACTTCATGCAGTTTTGATCTGATAAACTGAGTGAGGTAAAAATTTAAACTACACAAAAATTGTATCCATACCAAAAAATAGTATTTTATTGGATTAGAACACTAATGGAAAAGGTTAGGGTTTCAAATAAAACTAGGGATTTTATGTTTTAAAGCATGAACTGATTATTTAAAAATGAAGAAGAATCCTTACCTTTGGAGATGAATATGACCAAGTTGGCTAGGATTTCTCTAATTCTAGATGTGTTTGTTGGTCCGTACACACCATGCATTTATTGTTTTTAGTTTTTTAAGATGAAAGTAATTTGTGAAAGAAGAAAGGCAGGCATTTATTGTTTTTAGTTTTTTAAGATAAAAGTAATTTGTGAATGAAAAAAGGCAGACATTTATTGTTTTGAGTTTTTTTAAGAGGAAAGCAATTTATTTTTCACGGCGTTTTTCATGTCTTTCTGTCTATCAATACCCATTTTAATTTTTTAAAAGACCCATTTATTGTGGGAAATGTTAACTTATGTCCTTAAGGCACAAGTTAATGAATCGAATATGGAAATGGTTTATTGGAAGATGTGTATTACTCCCTCCGTCCTAAATTGTATGACGTTTTAAGCATTTCGCACATATTAAGAAATACAATTAATATTGTGTGAAAAAAGAGATATTATGAGTTATTTTACAAAATTATCCTTAATAAATAATATGGGAATGATAAATGAAAGAATTGAAGGAAGAGAGAGTAATAAATAGTTAAGGTTATAATAGGAAAAGTAACATTAATGTTGCATTGGTATTGTATAGCAACATATAATTTGGGACAAATTTTTTCCTCTAAAGCGACATACAATTTGGGACGGAGGAAGTATATTTAATTTTTAACTTTTTAATGAGTTGAATGTACACAATTTTAGAGAATATTTATTCTTTTAGATTTCTTAACATGTGTCTTAAGGGCCAAGTTAACTATACCCATTTATTATTAATGCTTGAAAGAGACTAGAGAATTATTAATGGTTGGAAGAGACTATAGAAAGAATTTAATTACGTCAATGCCTTTATAGTCCTCTTACAAATTTTGGTAGCGCGTGCCTTATTTACTCAGATGGTTAGAAACATTTCCTCGATCACATCTTCTTGTATTTATTCTAAGCAATATTTATCAGAAAGAAAAAAAAAAATTGATACACATGATTTGTTATAAATTATTCTTTATTCTCTAACAAACAAATAATACCTCTATTTAAAAATAAAAAAAAACAATCAGTACCTTTTTAAATAGTGTTAACCATGATTAGTTTTTAAGATATTCCAAATGAGTTTTCACTGTTTAAATTTAAGGGAAATATTAACCAGTGTCTTCAGAGCACTAATTAAAAAATTTAAATGACAATTTTTTATGAAAGTTTGTGTAATAGAGTACATTGAAAATTGAAAACTTTGACATTTTTAAAGAATACTCTCTCCGTTTCAAAATACATGTCCAATTTTTGCAATATGCACTATTCACTTGATTTACTTTGACCATACTTTTTAACTAATGTATAAATACAAATATTAGCATGTAAGATGTTGTTTGATTTGTCTCGACAAATATTTTCAAAATATTAAATTTTTATCATTTTTTACTTTAGATAATCAAAGATATTAATAGTGAAAATTGTGCATTGACATATGTGAAGTGGTTGACTTGGACATGTATTTTGAAACGGAGAGAGTAATTTAGAATGTTTAAAGAGTGTCTCAGAGACACTCATTAACAAGACCCTTAATTTTTGTTAGGGAAATGTTAACTTATGCCCTTAGGGCACTTGTTAAGAATTCCACTAATAGAAATTTGTATCAAAAATTGTGTTAATTTATTGCTTAAAATGTTAATATTATTATTTTTTTAATAAATTCTTACCATTAATGGAATGACATTAATGTTTAACATGTACCCTAAGAGTACAAGTTAGCATGACCATTTAGAAAGTAATAAATAGTTAAGAGCATAATATGAAAAGTAACATTAATGTTTCATTAATATTGTAAAACGACTTATAATTTAAGACAAGTTTTTTTCCAAAACGACTTATGATTTAAGAAGAATGGAGTATTTTTTAATAACTGTGTAAAACTTAAAATGTGACACCTAATGTAAGACGGAGGGAGGAGTTAACATGATCGATAATATATTTAATTTTTTACATTTAGCTGTTTTAGTAAGTGTTTAAATTTTGTGGGTAGGGAACCATGGCAAATCTTGGGTCATCAAAGCCTTTTCTCTTATTAGTTACCATCGACATGAATACAAGAAGGTGTGGTAGAGAAAATAAATGTTGCCAACCATATGAGTAAATAAAGCACGCAGTATAAAATTTGTAAGGGGCTATAAAGGCATTGACGTAATTCAATTCTTTCTATAGTCTCTTCCAAGCATTAATAAGAACGATGCAATGTCTTGATGTGGATGTTAAGGTAACTGGTTAAACTTTCTGCGTCACTCAGTTTTGAAAAAACACTCCTCCCCTAGAATTAACACTATTAGCACCACCACTGCAAAACACACTCGTTTGCATTTTTATTGCAAAAATCTTAGAACTGTTATTCGCTCGCTTTTTGCATTCTTTTCCATAAATTATTTGGACCAATTTCTAATTCCTATCAATTTTTGTTTTTTTTTTTAAAATTATTTTTTTAATTACTTTGTTATGTTTTATTTATTGTAGTTAGTTTTTTTCATCATATGTTGTCATTTTGGTTGGATAGACTAAAATTGATTGCTTCCCTTAAAAAAAAAAGACTAAAATTGATTGCTTATGTTTATTTCAAACTAAAACTGATTATGAATTCAAACAAATTAAATATATACAATTAACTTTAATTAATAGCAGTCTAAAAGCTAAATTCTCATAACTACCATTATGGATGCTCTTAAAATTGTAACAAAAAATAAGAGCATAAGAAATATGAAATTAAAACTATTTTTTTTTCGTCAAAAAAAAATGAAACTAAGTTTTTTATTTTTGGCTAACTAACGGGAAAATTTCAGTAACTAACGTACACCCTCCGTTGTCAATTATAAGTAAATTTGACTTTTTAGATACATTCAATTAATGATGTATGTGATTCATATTATGGACCATATACATCATTAATTGAATGAACCTAAAAAATTAAATTTGCTTATAATTGGCAACAGAGGGAGTAACAAATTAACTATAGAAATGATTCTATTAGAAAAATTAGAAAACGACTTAATTGAATCTTTGGTCCCCTAACTTATTTGTTGTTTTCAATTTGATCCCTTAACTCTAAATTTTTCCTTTTGGTCCCTTATCTACGCTCCGTTAGTCAATTTGGTCCTTGTCCGTTAATTTTAACCTTAAATGTCTAAGGTGGACCAACATTGAAAGTGGTCCACCATAGATCTTATTAATTTTTTAATTTCAGCCCTTTGATCTTTTTTTTCAAAAAGTGACGGCTAGATCATATAGGTATATCATATGTTCCAGTGAACCATCAACACATAAATTTTTCTCCTTTTCTTCATCTTCTACCCTCCTTTCTTCATCAGTTCATCATAATCTTCATAAACTTCCATCAAATAAACCCAGAAAAATCAATAAAAACATATCCATGATCCTTAATTTTAACAAAGAAATGAAGAATTGAAACATTAATTTGTCGTGGTTGTTCTAACTTCTAAGTTATTCTCAGTAGAAACAGTATTTTGTGTCCATAAATGCCATTACATTGAGAGAGTTTGAGCGATTTTTGTTGCTGGAGTATAATCTACATCCATACCACTTCATCAGTAACTGAACAATCTTTTGTAAGTTTAAGTTTCATAAGAGTAGCCTCTGAATCAAAATTAAAACAAACACATACAATGATACAAGAATGTTATTAACCAGATCTGAATTTGAAGAAATTAAACATGAATTTAACTTTTCTACTAATAAAATTGAAAGAGAGAGTACCGTAACGATTTCAGAAACAACAATCAATCAGCACAACAAGAACCAGAAACGATTTTTTTCCATTTTTAGAATTTTGACCTTCCATTTCTGAATTTTGACCTTCCATTTTCATCCATTTCTTGAAATCGATTACTATCTGCAATGCTTACGGATCAAATATGGTGATGAATTCAGCAACTGAAAATCACAAGATCTTAAAGAAAAAACGTAAATCAGAACGTCTAAAAAGCGGATTTGAATTCTGGGTTTGAAAAGCGAAAAGAATGAAGGAGAGAAAGATTGATTATGGGTTCGAAAAGAATTAAAAAAAAGCACGAATTAAACGTAAATCACGAATTGAAAATCTGATAAAAAAATGAAGGAGAAAAAGAATGTTGCTGAGAGAACTTTATTTGAAATCTCTGATATTCGAATTCGGATTTGTGTTTGTGTTTGTGTTTAAAGGATGAATTTTTGGCATGAGAGATTCTTGCAGAGAGAAGAGGAAGAAAGGGGGAGAAGATGAAGAAGAACCCTAATTTTGGGTTCCAGCAAGAAAAAGAAAAAAGAAACATGAGAAGAAAGTGATGGAAATGAAGAAGAAAGTAGCGATTTTGAGAGTGATGGTTGTTTTGAAAGCAAAAAACAGTTAATTTCATAAAAAGTTTCCCTTTTCTTTTTCTGGCTTACGATGAAGAAGGAGGAAGAAGAAGGAAAGTAAAAAAAAAATAAATGGTGGTGGTTCACTGTTAGATATCATAGACCTACAATCAAACGGTTAAAATTATATCAAGAATATTAGACATTAAAAAAACTAACGGAGATGATCAATTTGATTGACAGAGCATAGATAAAGGACCGAAAAGGAAAAATTTAGAGTTAAATGACCAAATTGAAAACAACAAATAAGTTAGGGGACCAAAGATTCAATTAAGCCAAACTGTAATGATTAGGAGAGAAAAAAAATCCATTTTTCAAGAATAGAATAATTAATAGGACAATTTATGTTAAAAAAATGATTCATTTATTGGATCTTTAACCTATGCAATGTTGTACAATAGGTTAAAAAAACCCTTAATGTATTTCACCCATAATATATTTCAATTTTTACATTTAACTTTTTTTCATAAGTATTCAAATGACATTTATTAGCAATCAATAAAATTGAATAAGTCAAATTTCGGGGGTGGGGGAATACAAAGCCTCTTCTCTTATTAGTTACTACAATTAGGGGTGTTAAGAACCGAATCGATTCAAAAAAACATAAAACCGCATAAAAAAACGTTTTTTTTTTGATGTGTTTGGGCCATATAGATTAAAATCCAAATGGTTTGATTCGGTTTTCGGCTTATAACTTAAGAATCGAACTAAACCGAACCGAACTGCACTTATTATAAATTTAATATGTTACTAGACTCTTCTACTACTCTAAACCGGTCAATTACCATTTGTTAACTTAAACTCTTCAATAACTCACCAATTACCAACGCAACTAGCCAACTACCAAGCAAGCAAGCAGTACACGCGTGTTTAGTTCATTCACTCACCAATGACTTTTGTTGTTTAATTCATTCACACATGTTTATGAATTCATAGTCCATTTCTTAATCTGCCAACACTCCAAACACTAATCGAAAGTTTTTTTTTTTGATAACGAATCAAAAGTTTCTTTAATAGTTGGCATTTGTTTTTATTGCTATATGTTACAAAAGTTTTTTTTATAGTTGCATGATATTTGCTTAATAATTTGTTTTAGGCTATATAATTATATGAAAGAAAAAGTTGTTGCATATGTATACGAAATGTTTGCAGCAACTTATATGTACACAATATGTAATCTATGAAAAAAATCCTACAACTTATAGAATTAGGAAAGAATTTTCTACAACCTAATGTGTGAAAGAAAAAAGAAATTATTATAAATCGCACTTATACTTTATATATGTACAGCAAAAGAAAAAGTTTCTCTCAAAATTATTTTTAGAAAACCAGAAATGAGCGTCATCGATAGTATTCATTTGAGTCTTCGGGTAGCATTGCTTTGCTTGGCATCGGTCTATCATAGTCCGCATTGCACCGCTAGATAAGAGGTTAGAATCTCAATCATGACAGTAGCAGAAATAGACACAAAAAGGAAAGTCCATAGATTTACCATAGACCTACCAAGGATCAAAGGCACTCGACAGGAGAGGAGCGAAGCTGCTCGAATGAATGAATGTGAGAGGAGCGAAGACAGACAGAATCGAAGCGAAAAAAGTGAAAGTGCGATTTTCCATGAGAAAAGGGATTCCTTAGTTAATAGGATATGTCCTTTAACTTGGAAGATTGGAAAACCTTGGTCGTCCTTCGGACTTTAGTTAGCATCGAGCTGGAAGAATAGGAAATCAAAGAGTTTCAATATTGAAACAACATTGGATAAAGGAAGTCTTCGTTCATTCAACGGTATTACCGACCGGTCTAGGCTTTTCGGGAGCAGAGAATAGGATAGGGTGCTGGTAGGACTTGTTGGGATAGGAAAGGGAAATTCCTCTAGTGGAAGGAATATGCCCATAGAGAAAAGGCCAATAAGTAAGTAAGATCGAAAGAGCAGGGACAGACTTTTGCATCCATCCTAGCCAGGGAAATCATCGAATCACGAGTCTGGGGTATAGATTTTTGACCCCAGAGAATCCGACAAGAAAGAAGATCAAAGAAAGTACATATGAGCAAGATCAATTTTCCATTTCTAAGAGAATGCCATCAGTAGAAAAGGCAAAGGAGGATTGATGGCATGAACCGTTATGCTCCATCCGCTAATCCGCTCAGGAGGCGGGCAGATGATTTTGGACGGACGTACTTTTTAGTAATTCGAGATTTGAAAGGATTTCACCCTGCCTGGGAAAAGGCCCCCACTGAACAGGACCGGTAGTCTCCATAGGGACTTGGCTCTACCATAAGGGAAAGTAGATAGACGACTCCCTTTACTCCTATTTCAAGCTTCAGGTTTGAAATCTCTCGTCTTTTAATCATAAATAGGTCTTTCATAAGATAGTGGATTACTGGGCTTCTTCCTTCCTTAGTAGACATCCCATCTCGTATCAGTGATCGAATGTGACCAATCCTTACCCCGAAGCTCCGCGATACGGAAGACCCACAGAACCCTTATAAAAGGACACCTTATTCAAACTAGAAAGTCACCCAAGCTCCATAAGTAAGGTAAGGAAGCGAAGCTGTATCGGTTCTTTTTCCTTGCCCTTGGGCAATCCCATCATAGAAATCCTTAAGAGTCTCCCAAAAGAATAGAAAGAGGATGGCAGTAGCTCCGATGCTATCCCATTGGCAGCCGGTAGCCGAGTCCGAGTCTTCATTTTCACTTCTTTATGATGACCCCGAATCCTGCTGTTCCTCCAGGGAATCCGTCTTTGATAGAGCACTTGCCCGAGAGATCTTTGCTTTTCGTTTAGCTCTTTTCCTTTCCGAATGATCTCTAGTCTATCGTCTAGTCTACTGTAAGCCACGTCGCATCACCCACATGTGCAGAGGATGCCTACCCCACACACATGGAGTGAGCAAAGACAGATGCGCAAAGGCAGTAAGACCGACTCCGACTTGTCAATAGATGCTTTATTTTTTTTAATCCTTTAATCATATTATCCCATTGGGAGACTGAGAATAGATCCCAGATCCCCAGCCCAGGCCATGCTATCCAGAATGAACTCTTATTTCATCCCACGAGTCACCCGGTTAATCAAGATGTAGAAGCCCAACTTCCTCACATACATAGTAGGCATAGGTCCAACCACCTTTTTTTTAGTATAAGTCTGAGCGGAGCTACCCACTGGACGAAAGGTGGAGTATGGTCCACCGGAGCCAGGTAATATCAGTTTCAGTCTTCGCCTCTGGAAAGCGCGAGCATTACTATCACTTGTTTACTATTGGATAATCGAAAGCCGATCCAAATTAAACCACGTTAAAATGGATTGGATCGGTTCGGATTTTTTTTTAGCACTAACCGAACCGAGCCAAACCACACATATTTTATTTTTTAGATCGGTTCACTTTTTGCCTCATAACTGAACCAAACTGCACCGCAAACACTCCTAACTACAATACCATCGATATGAATACAAATAAGGAGTATTAGTAATTCAGTAAATAAGGCACGCAGTACCAAGAAGGAGTATTAATTCTTTCTATAGTCTCTTTCAACACTATTAAATATTAATTCCGCCAAACCATATTAGAGGGTTATAATGGCATTGATGTAACCCAATTCTTTCTATAGTCTCCTTCAAGCATTAATAGTAATGCAATGTCTTAATGTGGATGTTAAGGTAATTGGTCAAATTTCCTTCCTCATTCAGTACAGTAGACAATAGTAATACTAATAAAGAAATGATATTTGAATAACCATTTTAATACTTTGATTTTCGTACCAATACATACTTTTCTTTATAAAAATATACTAGTTATCTAACAAATAGATGTTCAAATAACACAATTCATACTAGTATGAGTATAGTTACTACGACTAATAACTTTCACTCGATGCATTCGAGAGAGAATACGAATGAGTTGCCAGTGCCGACAATTATTAAATGTATATCAACGAACTTTTGGTTTTGTCCATAAAATTTCATGTAGTAATTCGATGCTTGGAGGTTTAAAACAAAGTTTTTGTTTCTAGGACCATCTGCAATTGAGAGAATGAGCATCTATAATTATCATTTTGTAGGCTTATTATGACCAAATAATTTGAGGTCTAAAGCCTTATATTGAGATGTTAGTTAGTCCCTGGGTCGACACCGTTCAAAATTATTATTTTAATTTAAAAGGAAATTTATTCTATTCAAATTTTCTTGTAGTCTCGAGATCTTTAAATTGGATGATTATGTTGTCAACTTTACAAAAAGAAATGCAACATTTTATATTTAGGTCTTTTCAATTTTTGAACGAAGTAAAAGTTTGTCTTTAAAATAGAGAAATGCTAACTATTGTCTTGGGAACACTAGTTAAAGAATTAGAAAAAGAAATATTACCTTAGAAACTGTGCTCTAAGGAAATACTATCATATTTTACTTTTTAAAAGTATTTGTTTTAAGGGATCAACTTTTAAAAAGTTGAATGCACGGCTTTTAAAAATGAATATTTTAATGTTTAACTCCTAAATACTTGTCCTTACAGCTCATGTTAACATTTACTTTATATGGTTAAATATATTTTTAATCCTTACAATTATGAGTTTTTAAGTTTAGTTCCTATAAAATTTTAATGGTAGTTTTAGTCCTCTAAAATGTTGTAGTTTGTAAAAATAGACCCTACAAAATGCAAATATGGACTAAAGTGAATAATTTTTTTTTATATAGACTAATCTTAAAAACTTGTAATTTGGGTGGACTAAAAACATATTTAACCCTATTTTATATTTAAATAGTGTTTCAATTTAAATTGAATATGACATATTTTGAAGGTGGGGGACCATACCATCTCTTGCCCCTCAATGTCTTCGCCTCTTATCAGTTCTATGACTATAAGTTATGAATAAAACTATGAATGATGTATCAAAGTGTTGCAACCACCTGAGGAGTAAATAAGGCATGCAATACACGGAAGTGGGAATCGATCAAAGGCATTGTTGTATTGTAATCAAAGAATTGTGAATAGTTTACTCAACACCTAACACAAATTAGCTACATCAGTAAATTTTCCAATCGAGTGAAATTAGTTTGTAGATACCACTTGCAAATTTTTATGCCTAATTTTCATTAGTTATTGGTTAAATTACCCAATTTCTTCAAAGGCATCTTAGATCTCACTTAAAAAATATTCAAAACTAAAAACTTCATTTCGTGGTAAAATGAGAAGAAGAATCGATGAAGATTCCTTAGAGCAATAAATTAAAGAGTCAAAAACATATGTTGCGTATATTACAAAAATCAGTAGTAAATTAGCATTCAATACGAGCAAAAGAATGAAAGAAACATAACATAAAATTGAGAAAACACGAAAAATATGCAATGAGAGGCTCTATATTTTTTTGTACTAAGGGAAGGAGGGAGTAAATTTTTATCGATAATGGTTGGTTTATTTGAGCAATAGAGAAAGAAGAGGGAGATGAAATGACAATAAGGGATCTAACTAGAGAATATATAGTACAAACAATTTATTGCAAATATATCAAATTAAATTAAATTAAATTAATTGAGATTATTGCATTTAAAAAAATAGTTTGTTATTTCTTTTAAATTAGTCCATTTAAATCTATATAAAATAGACAAATCTTACAACACAAAATCTAAAATTAATTTAGTTTTTTCCACCCTTTAATTCAGTATATACTTTGAATATAATAAAATCTTGGAACTAGAGCCTGGGAAGGTCATGGATACTACTACTATAAAAGGGTGATACCAATGTTAAAAAACCAAATCTCATTCCATCTTTCAGGCTTGTGTATTGCATGAAAAAAAATTCTTTCACATAAAAGGATTTAAAAAAATATGGAATACTTAAGTTCTTTGTTGTCTTTGTTTTCTCTTTTTGCTACTATGGTGTTCTATGTAACCAATGGAGAACCTGTGGTTCCAGCATTTTTCATATTCGGAGACTCAATTGTAGATGTTGGCAACAACAACAACCTACAAACTTTCGTTAAAGCAAACTTCTTTCCCTATGGAAGAGATTTTGTGACTCACAATCCAACCGGCAGAATGTCCAATGGAAAGCTTGCTGTAGACTATGCTTGTGATTTTTTCTTCCCCCTCAAAATCTACATTGTCAATTTATTTTATTTTAAAATGAATATTTGCAGTCGTATTTAAATTTTCAATCTATTGCATGCTAGTAAGATTAAGACAGTTTAGCGATCTCCAAGTGACTGCACTATAAAGTTTGCTATAAGTATCCTGCTTTTTTTTTGTCTAGTATTTGATCTATATATGTTAATTTATTGCAGCTGAGTTCTTTGGATTTACAACTTATCAACCAGCTTACCTAAACTTAAATATCAAAGGAAGCAACATCTTGAATGGTGCCAACTTTGCCTCATCTGGTTCTGGTTATCATTATACCACATCAATAAAATATGTAAATAAACAATTCCTCTCTCTCTCTCTGATTTTTATTGTCTCTGGCATGAAATGAATATATTAATGAGAAATTCTCGTTATTTATCGGGAAAAAAACCTTTGTTGTGTGTGTTTCATGTGTGTAGAAAGTAGTTCCATTAATGGTTCAACTGGAACTCTACAAGGATTGCCAGAAGGAATTAGTGAAAATAGTAGGGCAATCAAATGCAACATCAATTATATCTGGTGCAGCATATCTTCTTGTTGCTGGGTCTGGTGATTTTGCGCAAAATTATTACATAAATCCAGTCCTCCGCAGCAAGTATACACCTTATCAATTCTCGGACGTTCTTATGCAACACTACTCTAATTTCATTCAGGCATGCCCCTCTCAACCTTGTATCTTTCCTTAGAAAATATTTAAATTATGATTGGTTAGAAGGGGAGGAAATGAGAAAGATAGATTATTTTAAACCTTAATTTTGGGAGGGGAGACTCAAAATCTCTCTCAGGCTAATTACTGATATCTTCTAGGTATATATGAATTTGGAGAGAATATAATATCCATATTATTAATCGTGGATAATAGATGTTTATTTAAATTCTGCAATTAGCAATGTTATAGCACCACTATTTAACATTAATAGCCTATACTAAATTGAATATCATAGAACAATGGTGATTTGTTCAAATCATACTATGTTACAGCGTCACTAATTTACAATAATAGATAATATTTGTTTAAAATTTTGATTTAAACATCCTTATCAATATAACGTTAAATATTAGAAATATGAAAAAAAAGGAAAATCTTTTCCTCCATTAAAATACCATTCTCATTTAACATAAATATATAATCTTATTTGATTTTAATTTGAATTTCTCTGCATGCATGCATGTGACAGAATTTATATGCACTAGGAGCAAGGAAGATTGGTGTAACAACATTGCCTCCAATAGGTTGTATGCCTGCAATCATCAGTGTGTTTGGATATCATACAAACAAATGTGTAGAAAGAATAAATGATGTAGCTTTAGATTTCAACAAAAAACTTAACTTCACAACAGAAAACCTGATAAAAAGGCTACCTAGCATCAACCTGGTCATCCTTGACATCTACCAACCTCTTTACGAACTTATTATCAGACCTTCTGATTATGGTACAAAATCCAATTACGCTAAACCTATTAAGTCATATATTTATTGCTTATGAACAACATAGTTTGTTAATTTGTTTATTTCCATTTGTGGAATTAATACACGCAGGGTTGTTTGAAGCAAGGAAGGCTTGTTGTGGGACAGGCTTGCTAGAGGTTGCTATACTATGCAATTTAACGAGCATAGGAACTTGCGTCGATGCATCAAAATATGTATTCTGGGATAGTTTTCATCCAACAGAGGCTACGAATAAGATTTTGATGGATCATTTGATTCCTGCCGCAACCTCCCTTATATATTCTAACCATACAGTTCATTAGTTCAAATATTTTGGTTCAAAAAAAATATTATAGAAATATTTGTATTTCAAAATATTAAAGTCTCTCCATTAGAGAATTTGGTTTTTCTATAATTATCTAGCACTGTTTTAAAACAGTATTGAATTTTATGTTAGCTATGCAATTCATGTCTTTCTTCTTTATGCTCAATAAGTTGAGTCATCCTTAAATTGTTTGGTAAAGTTATGAATAACTTTAGCTAAATATATAAAACTATAGAAATATCATTTGGTTGAAAATTTTTGAGAAAAGATATACATTTGGTTGAAAAACTTTTGAATTTGTTTTAATTTTATTTGACAGGATATGATCCTAAATATAACAAGGATGTGAAGTTACCTCCAATTGTATGCTTCTTGCATATCCAAAGTAGTTCAATACCAAACAATTAAATATAACAAGGATGTGAAACTAATTTTTTTTTTGTCAAGTAGCTTAGTGACTAGAGAAATTCACCTTAAAGATGAATAAGTAAGGTGTTCAGGGTTCGAACCCTGACCCCTGCATATATTGTGCATTATCCCTTACCAAATAAGTTAAGCTCATGGGGACATGCCAGAGCTAATTTATTACTCTAAAAAGAAAATAAGATTGAAAATCAACATAAATTTGCATTGACAGTGACCTTGTCATAACATTTTTTTATCATTTAACTAGTAAAAGACTTGTGCTTTTGCATGGTCCGTTCATTTTTATATGCTTATATACGTGAAAATAAGTTTGTCTTTCGATATGATAAAGTTTTGAAAATTCATAATTATTTTAAAAATACCAACATTAGTGTAGTATTTTATATAATACTTGTTTTATATGCATAAAATCTGTTAAATTCTTGCATCGCGTCCATTGCAGATTTTATGTGTTTATATTCACGGAAACAAATTTTTATTTTCTGATATGATAAAGTCGGTATGATAAATTTTTTATATCCAATTATGACCATTAATTTTAACTTTTTTGAACATTTCTAGCCATGGTGACTAGTTCATCCACGGTGTCATGGAAATTGAGAATAATGTAACGGTCCAAGGCTAACTTCTTCCACATTGAAGGATATTAGTCACATGACTTACTTACTTATGGACACAATTGGAATTGTAAAAGATGTGAATAAATAAGCTATGATAAATAGAGGTAACATGTTCGCTAACATAAATGATACCTTCATTTTGACATGTAGGCGATGAAAGCAATCATCGAAGTAGATATGCGAACATAAGCAAATACAGGGGTGACAATGTAGACAAAGGGATTACCAATTTCACCGTAAGGATGGTGATTGATGATGGTTGACACATCAAACAATATCAGACCAAACAACTCCCAAAACTAGAAAGCTTATGCAACCATAGGCATGTTGACCCTAACATGATACCTAAACATCTCGACAAAATCAATCAAGTCCAAAAATTCACACATCTTTTTTCCATCCTTGACTTCGTCGAGCAAACTAAAATCCTCGTTATGTGTGAGAAATGTAAGAATAAATACACCGATTCTTATAATACATGTAAGCTTTAAATATTATGGGTTGTGAACCATTGAAATTTTTGATCAATTGTCGAACAACCAAAACTTGGGGCATCTATTATTTGAGAAAAATAAACTTTGTCGAAGAGGATTCTGTGTCAACATTTTGAAGAAACACATAAATATTTGACTATTAATGCATAATCGACAAACAAGAAGGGTGACTTAACATAATTGTGTCGAATGTTAAGCCATAACACGTTCCACCTATAAGTATGAATAATGGATAACCTGACTATTTTGAACATGTGGCATATCAAGATCTCAATTATGTTGAGTACCTGCCGAAAATATTAAATTCAAAGTGTTTCAACTTAGCACACGTTTAGATGTTACCTCAAATGGATAATATTGTTGAGTAGTCATTAGAAATTCATTTGCTTCTAATAGAATGATCAGTTGTATTCTCTTTGTCTTTGAATTTCTTTGTTTGTTTTTGCACGTGGTCAGAAGAAGTTAAATTGTACTACTCTGAGTATGATAGTGACATTCCTTCAGAAGATAGTGAAGCTTTTTCAAAGTCTTAGGTAATTTCTGACGTCACCTTCAGATGCTTCACCGTTCAGTGTCTTCAATCCATCAGAGTCCATCAGAGTCGGATGAAAATTCTCTTTTGATCAGAGTCCTGATTTTCTGGTTGATCTTTCTTCTGATCTTCTTACAGTCTTCAGCTTCTCACCTACTTTAGATGCACTTTTAAGTGTTCAAATGTTTCAGAACTAAAACTTGATTTAAGAATTAGAATTTAATTCTACAGTTCTGCATTCTTGAACATACACTATTATATTCAATTGTTCTTTCCATACTTTGTTATCATCAAAATTTCAGAGGCATTGTACAATACCCATTTTTGGTTCAACATTCTTGACAAGGTGTTCAGGCGATGGGTTCCGTTGTAATGGAAGCAACAACGACAATACAAGTATACATTTCTACGTATGGAATAGCTTTGCTTGAGGGGTGAACATGATGAATTGATGGACTCACACTTAAGGCGGATATTGTTGTGTACAAGTGTGAGTTATATGCCCCACATCAGATATAAAAATGGAGGTTGAACACTTTATAATTGAGCGGACCCATAAACCCATTGTCTTAAGAATTTGGATAACAGTGTGGTGTGTCACTCACTTGTGTGGTTGCTCTTACCTAGTGTGGGTGGTTCCATGGGCTCCCCTTATAACCCAACGAATATTATGTCTGATTTGAAAATTTTGTGTGAAATTCATAGGATTAATTTTGTTGTTTAAATATTAAACAATTATTCAACTAAGAATCACTTGATTCATATTGAATAATCGTGTTAATTCTCATCGTTTTTGTCTTAAGTCATCGCATTCAAATTGTAGCTTGCACTCGTAAAAATTCAATAATTGTTTATCTTATGCAAATGATTTTTTTAAGCACGAGAATTCAAACGATTGAATATAGAGTTTGGAAAATTATGTATGCGTATCCAACAATATTGTTTCGCTCAGCTATACTTCTTGTGCATTTAGCTGAGCTCCAACTTCTATCCATTTATAAGTAAACTTCATTCATACTCAACATTCTGTTAAGGTCAGAAGCAGCATGCAACACCAGACTATGATATTATAAGTTAAATTTGATCCTAATCTCTTAAACTAACTTGTTTGCACACATATGTTCCCAAAAATCTGGGAACTCATGCTTGTTTTTTTTCACTGCATCCAGGCGACAATGCAACGTCCCTTCCTCATTTAACTTTATACTCGGGCTACGTGTGTTGCTTCTGGGAAACAAACTAGCCTTCACATGTGTATTCGTTTCATGTCAGAGAATGGACAAAGTCATAGAAAAGATGGTAGAAACTAGACTTAGGTAGTTTGGGCATGTAGAGAGAAGACATGTAGATTCCACAGTTAGGATAATAGATCAGATGGAGGGGACTCTCAAAGTAAACAGAGAACTCATGAAAAATGGAAAACTTTATTGATTGATTGAATGAAGAATTTAAATTTAGATGATATATATATATATATATATATATATATACAAAAAACAAATCTAGTCTAATTGTCTAACAATTTATGCCATATGACAGCTCAACTACATGTCCCCCTCACAACCTGGAGGGAGGCGAGTATCCACCATACCAAGTTGGATAACAAGTCATGATAGAGGCGAGGTTAAGAGACCGTAGTAAAAACATTTGTAACTTGAGACTAAGAAGGAACATGCAGTAATCTCTTCAGACCATCTTAAAGCTTTTCTCGTACTTCATGATAGCCAATATCTAGATGTTTGGTGTGCTCATGAAACACAAGATTGGAAGCAATATGTGAAATTATGACGCGTTAGCTTTCAGATGTTCTATGTGATGTTCCAACATCAGACACGAAATACGAATGTTGAATGTAATGTTTAGAACGTCGTGCTAACATAAATAATTAAAACAATGCAAACATAAAAGACAAGAAAGTAAAATGCACGCACATGAGGATTGTTAACCTAGTTCAGTGACAAACACACCTACTCTGGGGGCTACCAAGTTAGGAAGGAAATCCACTAGTGTAGTCCTTATTCTAAGTTCTCAGCAAACTCCAAGTATACAACTCTAGACCTAGGACCTACCCGTATTGACTTCAACCTAGAAACTTATAGATTTGAGATCTCATCTCACTTCCTCTCAATCAATCACATCCCCTGTGATTATCAGGTTACAACTCAATAAGATGAAGTTATCTTCAAACACAAACTATCTCCGTGCTTCAAAGCTTAGGAGTAGTAGAACTTACAACTCAATAAAAATAGTCCTTAACATGTATCAATTACTCAAAACCCTAAAAAGCTATTTCTTCAATGACGGCTTGAATGAATAAATTAGGTCTTGCAGTCTTGTATATATACTGAAGCAATAAGTAACGCCCTATTTATTTATTTGATTATTTTGGTTGAGTTTAGAGTCTTTTATATGACTTATATGATTTATGTTGATAAGTGACATGTTGTTGTGTATTAATATTTTATTAAGTGGCTTTATTTTAT
>Ga0228711_1001662_pt1 | contig 33204 bp, 22 predicted proteins | sample MedpolnodulmetaG_2_FD_177996 | JGI IMG/M metagenome (GOLD analysis project Ga0228711, IMG submission 177996) | Root nodule microbial communities from Medicago polymorpha collected in Santa Monica, California, United States - brown nodules | ecosystem: Host-associated > Plants > Roots > Nodule... | reverse complement strand
AGGGTGACGATCACAGGAAAATAACATGGTGGGTTGGAATTCTGTTTGTTTGAGAAAGGAGGTTGGAGGTTTGGGGGTAAGGAGAAATAGAGAATTTAATAGTGCATTATTAGGTAAGTGGTGTTGGAGGTTGTTTGTTGAGAAGAATAGCTTGTGGTATAGGGTGTTGTCTGCGAGATATGGAGAGGAGGGTGGTAATATTTTAGATGGTGCGAGGTGTGCCTCGGCTTGGTGGCGTGCTATTGCTGCCTTGCGAAGGGAGCCTTGGTTTAGTAATAATGTTAGTAGGTTGTTGGGGGATGGGATAAATACTAATTTTTGGGAGGTTGTGTGGATTGGTGGGGTGTCCTTTAAGGAGAGTTTTAGCAGACTGTTTGAGTTGTCAGTAGAAAAATGGGTGTCAGTGTTTGATATGTTCAAATTGGGGTGGGGCAAAAATGGTGAGGTGTGGAAGTGGAGGCGGAAGTTGTTTGTGTGGGAAGAGGAGAAGGTGGGGGAACTATGTTTATTACTTCATAGTGTGATTTTGCAGGTTGACAAAGAAGACGGTTGGGCGTGGAAGTTGGAAAAAACAAATTTTTACTCTTTTCGTAGTGCTTACAATTTTCAGACTGCTCAGCATATTGTTGACAATCCTGTGGACGTGCAATCGCTATGGCAAAAGGATATTCCTCTTAAGGTTGTGATTTTCGCTTGGCGTTTGTTTCGAAATAGATTGCCGACCAAAGATAACCTTCTTAGGCGTGGAATTCTCAATAATGATAATTGTCTGTGTGTAGCTGGGTGTGACTCTCTAGAAATTGTTAATCATTTATTTCTGCATTGTTCTTTTTCTAGGTCAATTTGGCATTTGATTCACCGGTGGATTGCTCTGTCTACGACCGCTCCGTTCTCCCCATCAGACCATTTTACTCAGTTCAGTTTGGGTGGTGGGGGACCTCATATGCGGAAATCCCTGTTAAATGTCATCTGGTTTGCTACTGTGTGGGAATTATGGAAAGAAAGAAATAACAAGATTTTTAAAAGTAAAGAGTGCTCGATCTTGCAGCTGGTGGACAAAATTAAGCTATTGTCCTTCTCGTGGTTGAAGATGAAACTTCATTTATCTCTCAACTACCATGGTTGGTGGCTGAATCCACTCGCAATGTTGGGCTATGGCTAGTTGTTATTTCTTTTGTCTGTTTTTTGTTGCTTTTCTTTTACCTGGTTGTAAATATTGCTCATACTTTTCATGTTTTCCTTGGCACACCTTGTGCTAGGAAAAATATTTTGATTTGGTAATATATTCCATTTTAGCCTCTTCAAAAAAATATTTATAAGTTGTTATTTTCTTTAATTTGTACAAAGGCAAAAATAAAAGGTTTATAATATTTTTTAGAGAATAATTATAATGTTTGTTCTTTCAAATAAAAAATTATGACATTGTTGTTAATGCTTTAAAATTATATTGTGCTTTCATTTCTAAATATACAATCCAATATATTAAGGAGAATTTGGTTGAATTGAAGAGAAGATTGAGGAGTCTCAAATCCATAATAAATTATGTCCAAGCCAAAAAGGCCTCTCATACTAAAAAAAAAATAATTAAAGAAAAACGGTTTCTACGTTAATTAGAAGAAAAAAGGAAGAAAAAAAATTAATGAACAAAAAGACTTGAGTTGAGAGTGTTGAACCCAAGACCAAGTCAATAACAGCTCGATGTGCTACCGCTAGGCCACTTCAATTTTATTGATAAGTTTGTCACGCCATTCGTATATATAAATATTTGGGCCCCAAATTTTGGAGGCCTGGTTCAGTAGAGCTGCTTGCACCCCCTTGGGTCCGGCTTTGGTAATCACTTTAGCCAATTATAAGTAGTCAATACATAACACATAGGAGCGTAGATGGATTAAACGTATAACTTGATTTGATAATGTTGTATTGTACATATTTTCCCGTATAGCCAGCAATAATCATATAGAAATATCTATTAAATTCGGCAAACTATAAACAGTCAATATATACTCAGCAACCAAGATATATGATATAAATATGTTGCTTCTTGTTTAATAAGAGTGATATATTACGACTCCGAATTAAAATACCATGATATTTGTATCAATTGCGAAAACTAATAAAAATATAAACACCAACATAAACATACAAATTACTTGACAACAACAAATGAACATCAATTGAGAGGGTTATTTGGAGCGCCAAGCACTCATCGTTGTATGTGTAAGATGTCATCGATTAAATTTTCAAGGGTACTATTCCATTTATCAACAAAAACACAACTTAAGAAATAAACCTCTTTGTTAATTTATACAACTGCTATGTCAGCAAAACTAAGAATGATTTCAAGAGTTTTGCATTACCTGATGCTTAAATTAACCGTAACACCAATACATGTGGCATAAATCAGAGAATGCACAACAAATTTGTATGTGTTGATATAACAACTATTTCTCTAAATTAAGTTGAACATAAATATAACAATGCCATTGTTAAAAATCTTACAATTTCTAAGTCATATAATGCACATCAAAATACATAATGCAAAAAATACATCATCCAAAAAATGCAAAAACATGGAAACTCCATCCCATAGAAATCCACTAACATCACCCAGATAAAAAAAAACTGCACCATTTATCCTTTCTACCAAAACTACAAATTGATTGTTCTTTGTATCAACCAACGCTGCAAACCGAGTAATCTGATCTCCAAAGTCGGCAGCAAACATGTTTGGTAGCATAACATCCCCCTAAAACAACAACAAATCCAATGAGCATGTATAATATGAACAAAAATGAATATAATAAAATCAATAATACTGGTAAACGCTCACTCACATCTTCAACATCATACTCTACTGTGTATGACCTATACTTCATCCAGAGCTTGTTAATTGCCTTGTCCAGATCTGATACAGGGTTATTCGCCGAAGGACCTGTTCACCTAATTGCAGTAAAATCAGTTATGTATACACCAAAGAGTGAAAAGATACAAATGAATTTAGAACATGATAACTAATACACCGGTTAGGCAGGGATATGATTGCAACGAATTTAGAACATGATAACTAATACACCGGTTAGGCAGTGATATGATTGCAAGTTTTCAATATTTCGTTGAGCCATGTTAGGTTTGGAAGAGTCAATGAATATGAAAGAATTTTTTTCACTCCATTCTGGCTTCGAAATATATACAGCAGGAAAGACAAATGAAGAGATACAGATAAATGTGTTGGAAATAGCCAAGTGTGTGTTGACAGAGTGGTTATTAAACTCATTGGTTTGCATGGGGAAATAAAAACAGACCACGTTTTGATTTGCTAGATGTTCCAACTAACATTCCTAAAACCAAGTCTTAGTAAATGCACACCAAGTATAGGGAAAATAACAAATGGCAAGGTAAAATTTGAAATTCAAATTTCAAATATGGAAGGAGGGAAATATTTTTAGGGTTAAAGTGATAGCAATTAATGACATGTTATTAGAGGGGAAAAAATTAGGTTAAATGATTAGCTAGACCTAATAAACTTTAAGAGTAAGTGATACTAGATTGATGACCCGTCCGCCGCACGGATCTTATGAGCTATACTACACTCACTATTAGTAAAATGCAATAGTGTAAGTCCCACTTAAGATTGTGATCTTAAGTGAGACTTTGAGTATTAGGGTATCTAATAGGTACCAAGTCTTAACAATATATTTATATATACATAGTTCTGTTAAAACAAACAAAATTCCAATGTAAAAAAAGTGTGGTAATTCCTGTTAACCAATAGTTTCATATTTTTTCATCAAAAACCAACAAATATAGACATCCAAAAGTAAACAATTTATGGAGCGTTGCATAAATGACTTAAACTCTATTAAAATTCACTTTTGTTATGATTCCCAAAATTGTTGCAGCAGCTTATAACATCGACTAATCTTCATATGAAGTCCTAATCCCTTGGTAAGACCAATACTAATTACATTTGAAGTCCCACAATTGTATGTGAGCCATTCATCTCAACCTGGAATATCTAGTTTGAAAGTTATATGTAATATCGTGAGATAAATTAAATAGAAAACTCTGAAGAGCTGGAGACACTTTTTGACTGAGCAAATGCTTCCGAAGAAACATGCTAAGCAGCACCTGCTACTTGTTTGTTCTAAAGAAGTTTAGGAGCCAATCTTTGACACTCAATTTGGAGGGCTGCCTATACTTGGAATAAATGTAGCAAGCAATCTACATTTAGTTATACTCAAATTAATCATATATTGATTTTGAACAGGCTTGGTAAAATAAAAGCATATATGAAGGAGTAGTGTTTGATTAGATCATTCTGAATCTTACCAACAATCTGCATTTGAGCAACTGTTCCATAATTATTAATACAATTAAATTGATGATGATATTATAAGTTAAAAACAATGACCACCAGTAAAATAAATGACTACTTATTTAACAAAACAAAAAACCACCAAGTACTGTTGCTGAATCACTTTCCCCTTCCTCTATATGCAATCCGATCCAAGGAAAGGTTATTCTCACCTCAAAATTCATTCACAGTTGCACAACTTTGCTTGCAAAGAAAGAAATAATAAAGGTATGCATAGGAAATAAAGGCTAACAACAGAATAAGGTTTTCAACAAAACAAATTTCAGATTAAGTTTAAAAAACATGACATTACATGACACAGTCTGAATCCTTAGATAATAGACCAAGAAATTGCGACAAAACTAAATAGGATGACTGCCAAAATTGGTGTAAACATCTCAAACTAAAAACGCAAAAAGGATATTCCAATTCTAAAAAAAAAAAATGCATATCGATAAAATGCATGTTAAATTAGAATACCAGTTAAGCAGTGGTATGAGAGGAAGGTTGTAAGGTCACGTCCTTCCATTTGCAAAAATTAAAAAATCAAAATATATGATTCTTCTGCTGTCTGTGTAATTTACCACGGTTTAGGGTTTTTTTTATGAGAGAAACACGGTTTAGGGTTTGCTATATATAGCCGAGTTTGCATGGAAATTAGGGTAGCCGAGTTTGATGGAAATTAGGGTATTCTGTTTGTAAACGTATTAAATCAGTGTACAACAACTTGTCAAAAAAAAAGTCTACAGAAACAATAGATATATACAAACGATGACACAACAGGATAGAAATGAAAAAAAAAAGTCTACATAAACAATAGATATATACAAACAATGACAGAACAGGATAGGAATGAAAAGCTCATCAGTGAGGAGAAATATTAGGGATTGCTGCATTTTAGAGGGAATTTGTTAGGTTAAATTGTTGCTAACCTAATGCAGCATTTTAGAGGGAAATTATTAGGTTAAGTTGCTACAGACCTAATAAAATTAATAAATAAGGATAAACAAAAAATTATTCATATCTTATCTTGTGGAGCAAAATACAAACAAAATTTAACTTTTGTAACAACTACTTGGATAGGTGTAATAATCCAATTTCTTGTCTTCAAAGTGTTTAAAATTTTACTAAAGAAACAAAAAAAAAGTGTTCAAAATTTTTTCTCTGTAAATTTTAATGGCCTTTTTTCCCCTTATAATCACTTTATTATTTTCTATAGAGAATGCAATGAAACAAGTCACCCTACAAAATGAAATAAAATAAAAGGTATTTAAAAAAATAGTTGATACCAAAGAAAATGCAATTAATTATATACATTGAAAAAAAAGAAATGAAGTTGTAATTAATTAATTTCATTTATAAATTTGTTAGAAGAAAGCATCTCCAACATCTATATGTCTTTTTTATATCATTAATTTTTTTCTGTCTGTATTGCATTATCTCCGTATTCCCCCCGAGCAATTATATCTGAACACAAAAATACCAACACAAAATCGACATCAGGGTAGTCTTGTAATTTTTGTCTGTATTGCTTTATTCCATTTATATATTTCTTTGTTTTTTTTTTTTTTAAGAAGCCATAACTCAACAAAAGAGGCTCAACTCGCACAAGGTGTGCTAACGAGAACCACCCAAAAAGAATACAAAGTTATGAGTCTATTGCCTTAAGGCACATAAAAAGAAACAGAAAAAACTACTCCCTAACACCCATGCATAACAAAGGATGCCGCCACCAGTCATTGTAATTGAATGTTGTTGTAAGGAGCTTAGCCTTTAACCATGAAAAAGACAAAAACAAGAAAATCTAGTAGTTTAATCAACTCCTGAGTTGTGTTCGTAATCGCTTTATTCTATTACTACCTCTACTAATGACTACAATGTTGATTTGCTAGGAACTTGAAAAGGGCACAGGGGACAATACAAAGTTTCTTGCTACCATTTTTCCATATTTGACATGAATCTTTTTTTAATACTATTGACATATAACTTTCTTGTGTTTAGAATGTAAAGAATATTTGAAGAACTTATTTGATGTATGGAATATATAATAGTTATACTATCTAATAACTTAGACATTCACTTTTTTAGTGATTTGTACTTTTTCTAACTTATTTAAAAATGCTGACAAGTTAAGTGTGGCAATAAGCTGTTTTAGGCATGCTGAGTTGATATAAGCAAGAGTTGAGTAGAGAAGCTGAGTTTGCAGAAGGAAGAAGCTGAGAAGAGAAGCTGAGTTTGCAAAGCTGTCATAAGTGATTTTTGGTGAGTTCCTATTAGCTTAGAACCCTCCTTGGTAGAATTATGTGTATATAATCAGCAGCCTAATGTGTTTCATGAGGCCATTCTTGGGCCTCGTATTTTTCTCAATTTTTTACTATCTAGACTTATACAATTGGCTGAACAAATCATTAATTACTTAAATGATGTGACACAATAGTAATTGCCTTAATTTTAAAAAGCTAATGAAAATTGAAAAATCATTAACTACCATATTAGAGAACTTATGAAAGTAAGTTGAAAAAAGCTAATGAAAATTGTCATAGATTGTTTTCATAAGTTCTCTTAAATAGTCTAACAAAACTTTTGCACTATTGTAGAACATTCTTGTAATTGTAATCGTAACGTAACCACACCATTCTCTTAGTGGACCTAGCTATGATTCTTGTATGTATACACCTATATACACTAACCAAGTTTGTTTTCTGATTTGTGTATGTAGCTTTGTTTGAACAGGGAAGAAAACAAACAAAGTCTACTCCCAGAAAAATGATTGATGTGGAACCGGATCCGGATAGAATTAGTTGCTTACCTGATCATGTCATAGATCAGATTATGACTTGCCAATTAAGGAAGCAGTGAGAACAAGTGTTTTATCTACCAAATGGAGGAACAAATGGTACACACTTCCAAATCTTGTGTTTGATAGTCAATGTATCTCTGCTGCAGCTTCTGAAAACCTGTTAGTTATCGCTAGGAAGTTTTTGAAAATTGTTGACCATGTCCTTTTACTTCATTCTGGGCCAATCAACATATTCAAGTTCTCTGAGTGTGCTCTCATTGATGAGAATCTTGTGTCTGATATTGATCGGTGGATTCTATATCTAAGTAGGAAGTCTATTGAAGAGTTTGTGTTGGATGTCTGGATAGACGGACTCTACAAGATACCTTGGTGCTTATTCTCTTGTCAAATTTTACTTCATTTGAAATTACATTATTGTTGGCTTAAACCTCCAACATCATTTGAAGGCTTCAAGAGCTTGAAAAGTCTTTATCTTAATCTAGTTACAATTTCTCAAGATGCTTTTGAAAACCTGATATCTGGTTGCCCCTTGCTCGAAAAATTGAAATTGACAGAAGTTGATGGTTTCACCCAAGTTAATATCCACAGACCAAATCTCAAGTTTTTAAAATCAATGGTGAATATGAGGATATTAACTTTGACAATACTTTCCAATTAGCTACCGTAGTCATTGGTTTACGGTGGGATTTTAACTTTGAAAGCAGCAATCAAGGAAGATTGCGTGGATGCTCTAGCAATATGCTGAAAATTTTCGATCATCTACCTCACATACAAAGCCTAGTGAATCATTCTTATTTTTTAAAGGTATAATGCTCGAACATCGGAATATTGAATTTGGCTTTAGGAGTGACTCACCTAATACTATTTAATATGAGTCTCAATCATGTGTATGCAACTCCTGATCTGTACTTTGTATTAAAAAACTTATATTCTGATTTAGAGCCATTTGTTTTTGTTTCGTTCAGTATTTGGCTGCAGGTGTTTTGCCAAAAAAGCTTCCAACACCTTGTATGAATCTAAGCCATCTTTCCTTAACCATAAACTTTGACGACTTGAAGGAAATTTCCGCTGCTGATCTTTGCTTGATCAGAAGCTCACCTGATCTTCGAAAAATTAGAAATATTTGTGAGTACTCATTTTGTTTAGCTTGGTTTTGCTTTTCTTTCTGGCTGCTGCTTTTGGTTGCACTTGCACGTCGTGTTTTTGTTTTTATGTAGTTATTAAGCTCTAGAATTTGCAATCCTTTTTTGCTTCAAGTATCTGTCCATCATTTAGCTTTGGAAGTTAGTTTCTAAGACTTGTAGTTGTGAGTGCGGTATTGCTAACAAAAGTTATGAATCGGTTTCATTTTAAATAGAGTCAGTTACATTGTAGTGCAGTAGATTCCTATAAAATAAGAGACTAGTGTACCTCATTTTCCATCTTTTTATTAATGAACGCAATGTTACCTTTAGAGTTTTAATATGCTTTGTCCCTCTTTATGCATACTATATATCTTTCCCCGTTTAATCCATGGATTTGTAACAATTGCATGCAGACATGGACTGAGGAGCATACTTCCCCTTTGACACCTGCCATCTATTGTTGGGAAAATATCTTTTCGGCGCCAGTCATGCCGATTCGAGTACAACATGTGGCAATAGATGGCATCTTTGGTACCGAATCGGAATTAGATTTTATCAAATCCTTTACTAGAAACGATGACTGTGAAGCCTTTTGAAAACTTCATACCTGAGTTGATAATAGCACTACTTCAGTTCAAAAGAGCGTCAAGAGAAGCTGAAGTTATTTGGGAAGACTCTTCAGAATGATATTTACTCTTTGTGAGGGAAAATTAATGCAAACTGTTCTTAGTTTTTCAAGGTATAAGGAGCAACAATAGCACGCAAATAGAGCAACCATAGCCTCTTCTATTGCTACAAGGCACCTGCAAATTGGTGAAGGTAGGAATGTTTCCACTGTTTCATCTGCTTCCTAGGTGTGGCCTTCTATATCAAGCATTTCCTACCATATAATCCTGTCAAAGAAATGTTTTTAAATCTTGATTGTATTTGTCTAACATCTTAAGCATTAAATCTACCAGAAACAATCTTTTAGCGGTAACATTGCTATCAAAATTGACACTAGAAAGACTTTTGACACATTGGATATGAATTTTATTTTTAATGTGCTATCTACCTTTGGTTTCAACAACTAATTCTTAATTTGGCCAAGACTATTTTGGAGTTAGCTATATTTTCCTTGCAAGAGAGTTTCTTAGCATAGGGAAGTTACAACTGTGGAATGTGGCTAGGGTTTTGGAGATGCCCTCTCATATGCTTTATGCAGGCAATGTGAATTACACAATGCCCACAAGTCTCCACAGTGCGGGAGTTTTTTAATTACTGAGATTTTAGTAAAAATAACTGAACTTTTTTTTATCAATATTAAAAAACTTGAAGGTACACACAATCAAAATCCTCTCATATATTTTTTATTTGGGATTGTGCTCAACCAAGTATTTCTAGTGAAGAGTTCTATTGTAGAGTATGACTAAGGGTCAAAGACCCCATCAACTCATGTTTCTATTTTTTAGTAGATAGACAAAATGACAATATTCTATTGGAAACACACGCACACATTTAGCGGAGGAGTCCAGGTTCGAACCTCAAACACGGGATACAACCTAACAGTTTTGATATTTTTATTCGTTAAGATAAGACTAATGGACATCAATTGATATTTTATACTCTGCGTGTTTATTTATCCTTTTTTTTATAGAAGTTTACACGAATTTATCAACAAAAAGAAGTTAGTATCATAACTCCACATTGCATACACTCTTAAATGGTCAACCTTTTAAGCGAACTGAGCTAAGCTCACGGGGATAAGTTCAACTTTTTTAATTGAATGAAATATTTGTTTTTCTTATTACATTTAATTCTATATTTTTTTAAGGGCATTTAACATATATTGTCATGCACCCTAAAAGAAATTATACACTGTCACGTTTATATTTTTTTGGTTCCGCTTTACTTTTTTCTCTTTATAAAGAAAAATAAAAATCAGATTTCACATCTATTTAATTTTTTTTTATGTCTTGACTTTTTACATGTATATATTTTTTTATCAAGTAGTCTAGTGGCTATAATTCATCTTTTTCAAAATGAATAAGTTGGGTGTCTGAGGTTCGAACTCCGGCCCCTTCATATAATAATGCATGCATGTCTCTGCCAACTGAGTTATGCTCACGATGACGACATTTTATATTTTTTATCATCATGTCTATATTTTTGTCAAGTCTAAATCTTTTACTCTTTTTTGAAAGGATGTCAATTATCTTTTACTATTTCTATTTTATCATTATGTTTACTTTCTTCTGAATCGTATGTTGAAATAAAAATAAACACTGAAATATAAAATAAAAGATATATTAAATAACATTTAAAAGAAATATTAAATTAATAAATTTAAATTACTAAATTCTAAATACTTAAATATTAATGGATGTGAATTTTTTATGAATTAAAATTGTTCTTTTATGTCATTTTATATTTATCAGTTTGTTGAACTCTTGCATGTAACCATGTATTATCCCTGCTAATTGGGTTATGCTCACGTCGTCTTTGTCTTATTTATATTCGTTTTGGTATTATTTAGTATTTACGGTGCACTCATCTAGCTTTGATTTTATTATTTATCTCTTGTTTTTTGTTTAAATAACTTTTGATACTTATTTTCATAAAAGAAATAAAAAATTAATCCCTCGTTCTAAAGACCCTATTTTTCTTCTTTTCAATTTCACTTTTTCTTAGTTTTCCACCTTCATCTTTTTTAGTGTCCTTTTGGCTGATATTACTTATTCATTAACGACCTGTCATCACTTATGTTGTCACACTAAATAAGTGCCACAAAAGGGCATTTATGTCTTTTTTGCGTTAACCTCTTCAATTCTTAGGAGAAAAGGGTGTCCTAATGATCTAGAGTTCAGAACCGAGAGGTAAATAAAGTTGGCAAAATAAATGTTTCATTAAAGAATCGAACTCGAATTCTCACTCACTAAGCTCATTAATCATTTGAACTTATTCACTTGATTTTTAACTTTTTATTATTTCACTTTTAGTTTTTTTTAATTATATACATAAAGTGTGAAACATGGTTAGTTTTTTCTCCCAAGTATTCCTCGAAAAGGAAGTTAGAGACTAATCATTTAAAATACGTTGATTCGCTTAAAAGGTGGATCATTTAAGAGCGTATACAATGTGGAGTTATGATACTAACTTCTTTTTGTTGATAAATTTGAACCCTGCACACTCAACTTCTCCACAATTAAATTATGTGAGTTGTAGCTACTATGCTACTTGACAAAAAAAAAGTTGAACTTTCATTTGCCAGCAATTTTTTTTCAAAAGAAATATACTTATAGAATTTCAAACATACTTATTTTATTTTTAAATAAAATAGATTATAAAGGATAAAATTGGCTTTTAGATGAAATAATAAGATTAAAATTGGAAGAAATAATAATAAATTATAAGTTATAAGTTTAAATGCTACTTGAATTAACGTTTGAAAAATAAATTACAAATCCGTAAAATAAAATAAGTTTCCTTCAAAAAAAATTCGTAAAATAAGTTAAAAACTTATGATGAAATAACTTTTATCAAAGAGAGTATTTTTCTTCACACGAACTTATTTATCCGGTACAAACTATAAATTATAAACTAATTTATATGTCTTACTAAAGAGACTCTTATTCATTTTTCTTTTCGAGGGACAACTCTTATTCATTTTAAAAAGTGATTTTGAATTCTAACACTAAAGTATTTAAAAAAAAATAAAAAATAGGACAAAAGGAATGTTGAGTCTATATACTCTGTCGAGTTGATGAGTTGTTCCCTCGTGTGGACTCTTACTGTGTAAACCCTAAATTGGAACTATTCCTTCACTCTAAGAGATTCCCACTTCATTTTTCGGTAAGAAGATTTTTGGTTCTTCATTATTTCTTCCATTTCAATTCCTTACTTCTTTATTATTATGTTTTCAAATTAATTAATGTTTTTGTTTTGTTGTAGCAATCACATTCAGAAGATTATTGCATATAATTTTCCTGGAACTACTCAATCGGTAGCTTCACATGGTAATTCACTAATTTGCATTTCATGAGTTAATTTTGATATACTGCTATCACACAACATTAATTTATTTATTTTAAACTCGGTATTGGGCGAAAACCGACCCAATTGAACTTAGAACAAAGCTCGGTATGGACTGACCTAACACATGAACTGTTGGCACTTAGGGGATTTGAACTGGAGACTTAGAGAGGAGCATACTCCTTAGCTATGATTCTTGTGTGCATACATAGATACCTATATACACTAACCGAGTTTGTTTTCTGATTTGAGTATGCACCTTTGTTTGAATATGAATATATCTATCTACAGGGAAAAAAACAAAAAAAGTCTACTCCCCAAAAAGTGATTGATGTGGAGCCGGAACCGGATCCGGATAGAATTAGTTGCTTACCAGGTCATGTAATAGATCAGATTCTGACTTACTTGCCAGTTAGGGAAGCCGTGAGAACAAGTGTTTTATCTACAAAATGGAGGAACAAATGGTACACACTTCCAAATCTTGTATTTGATAGAAATTGTGTTGCAGCCATTGATGACCAGTTATTTATTGAGAGGAAGTTTTTGAAAATTGTTGATCATGTACTTTTACTTCATTCTGGGCCAATCAACATGTTCAAATTCTATGATGAACATCTCATTGGTGAGAGTTTTTTGAGTGATATTGATCGGTGGATTCTTCATCTAACTAGAAGCTCTATTAAAGAGCTTGTGTTGGAAGTTTGGATAGAGGGATACTACAAGATACCTTGGTGCTTATTCTCTTGTCAAAGTTTACATCATTTAAAATTACATTGGTGTTGTCTTAAACCTCCAACGACGTTTGAAGGCTTTAGGAGTTTGAAAAGCCTTGATCTGAATCTAGTAACAGTGGCTCAAGATGCTTTCGAAAACTTGATATCTGGCTGCCCTCTGCTTGAAAAATTGAAATTGATAGAAGTTGATGGTTTCACCCAAATTAATATTTGTGCACCAAATCTCAAGTTTTTGGAAATTGATGGGGAATATGAGGGTATTAACTTCGACAACACTTTTCAATTAGCTGCGGTAGTCATTGATTTATGGTGGGATTTTAACTTTCAAAGCAGCAATCAAGGTAGATCGCGTGAAAGCAGCAATATGCTAAAGATTTTCGATCATCTACCTCACTTACAAAGCCTAGTGATTGAAACCTATTTTTTAAAGGTATATTGCTCAAATATCTGAATGTTGAATTTGACTTTTGGAGTGTTGGAGTGACTTGCCTATTACTATTTAATATGAATCACAATCATTATGTATTCAACTCCTGATATTTATGCATTAAAAACCTTGTATTCTGATTTTGAGTCATTTTTCTGGTGTGCTTCAGTATTTGGCTGCAGGTGTTTTGCCAGTAAAGCTTCCTACACCTTGTATTTATCTAAGCTATCTTTCCTTATGCATAAACTTCGACGACCTAAAGGAAATTTCGGCTGCTCTTTGCTTGCTCAGAAGCTCACCTAATCTTCGAAAATTAGAAATATTTGTGAGTACTCATTTAGTTTAGCTTGGTTTTGCTTTTCTTTCTGGCTGCTGCTTTTGGTTGCACTTGCACGTCGTGTTTTTGTTTTTATGTAGTTATTAAGCTTTAGAATTTGCAATCCTTTTTTGCTTCAAGTATCTGTCCATCATTTAGCTTTGGAAGTTAGTTTCTAAGACTTGTAGTTGTGAGTGCGGTATTGCTAACAAAAGTTATGAATCAGTTGCATTTTAAATGGAGTTAGTTACATTGTTATTGCAGTAGATTCCTATAAAATAAGAGACTAGTATACCTCATTTTCTATCTTTTTATCAATCAACACAATGTTACCTTTAGAGTTTTAACATGCTTTATGTCCCTCTTTATGCATACTATCTTTCCCCCCTTTAACCCATGAATTTGTAACAATTGCATGCAGTCATGGAATGAGGCGCGTGCTTCCCCTTTCACACCTGCCGCCTATTGTTGGGAAAATATATTTTCGGCACCAGACATGCCCATTCAAGTGCGACATGTGGCGATTGTTGGCATCTTTGGTACCAATTTGGAATTAGATTTTATCAAATTTCTACTTCTATATTCTCCCATGCTAGAAAAGATGACTCTGAAGCCTGTTGAAAGCTTCATACCGGAGCTGGTGAGAGGACTAATTCGGTTCAAAAGAGCGTCAGGAGAAGCTGAAGTTATTTGGGAAGACTCTTCATAATGATTCTCTTGTGATGGATAATTGATGCCAATTGTTCTTGGTCTTTAAAAAAATGGGGAATGATTCAATTTACAGGCTTTAAAGTTATGTATTTTAAAATAGTTTGTGTTAGACTTCTTACTATGGCGGTTATTTGCAGTTATGTTTGTATTATGTTTCAGTTATGCATGGATTTGTGTTTCTGATTAGTAGGGAATTATGGGTTATGTGTGTTTCTGATTGACCACATAGATTTGACACAATCTAAACAATATAGTTTATTAGATGGTTCTGATTAGTAGGGAATCAAAGTGTATATGGTTCTAACACTTGAAGGATTTATGTCTTTTTTTTTAGAGGATGATGGATTTATATATTGTAATTGTTGAGATATGGTGGAAGTATTTTTAATTAATTTCCCAGAATCATCTTTATCTCATTGAATTTTCTATTTAATTTGTCATATTTGACAGTCAAGAGAGGTAAAGCAGAGTGTCCACATACAGTTGAGGTGAAAATGCTATGTTGTAGCAGAAAAATGAAACTACAAAAAAAGAAAATTTTCTCTGCATTTTCAGTTTCATTCTCCGTACGCCACATTATCTAAATGAATTTTTTAGATAGATGAAATTGCAAAGCCATTATAAATTTGACATCTTTGGGAATTGAACAAGGAGTTGTAGACATTATCTAAATTTCTTAATTGTGACAATTAACAAGCTAACGTGCATCTAATAAACATATTCCAAAGGCGTATGAATAAACATCCTTAACAATTGCGATGTTGCTTAGCCTTATTCATAATCTTGGTGTATGGTTCTACTTAAAAGTTGCTAAGATTTGTGGGTTATTTTTTGTTTTATAATTAGATGTAAATAAATCAAATTATGTCAATTAACAGTATGCTAGAAACAAAATCTTATGTTGTAAAATGAACCTTCAATTTTAATTTCCGGTGTAATTCGAATTGATCACTTCTTTAACCAATTTTAAATTTTAAATCATCACCAACAGTATAGTTGATATTCCTAAAAAAATATATTATAGTTGATATACTTGGTAGAATTGCTCTCAAAATTATCTAAAAATGAGAGAGTTTTCATGCAGGGACATAGTATTGGAGATTGTATTTGTCTGACATCTGAAGCATTTAATCTACCAGAAAACAATCTTTTAGAGGTAACATTGCTATCAAAATTGACACTAGAAAGACTTTTGACACATTTTATATGAATTTTATTTTTAATGTGCTATATACCTTTGGTTTCAACAACAAATTCTTAATTTGGCCAAGACCATTTTGGAGTTAGCTATTATACTTTCAATCATCGTTAATGGAAAAACCTCTAGTTACTTTCCTTGAATGTGGCTAGGAGTATGGAGCCCTCTCATATGCTCTATGGAGACAATGTGAATTACTGGGGTAAACTCTCTTAGTTGTTGAGTTGTTCCCCATGCTAGGGTGCATAATGGCCAAGACCTTTTTTTATTACTGAGATTTTTTAATAGCTGAGATTTTAGAAAAAGTAACTGAACTTTTTTTTATCAATAATATGAAAAACCTTGAAATACACACAATCAAAGTCCTAAAAAAATTACTTTGTTAAAATACTTTTTTTTTTATGGAATAATTTGTAACAAACTCACTCTAACCATACTATTTATTGGTATTTCAAACATACTTTTAATCTCCACCAATAATGAAGCTATATGCATACAACTGTTCACATGTTTACATTTGATTTTCTGCACACCTAAACCATTTTAAAAAGCTCTGATTAGCTTGACATTGATTGTATCAAGTGATTGTTAATAATGTTAAGGTACAAAAGTGTCATTGTGGAGAAGGCCATTATGTGGAGAGGATGTGTTTAAACTTCTGAAGAGATCTGAAGATGGAGTAAGGTGGAATGGAATCTATGTCTTCTGAGGTTTCAACTAGTTCAATAACAAAGGGCTCAGAGAAGGACACGGTGTTGTTATGGAGAGAGACTCAAGTTTTTTGATGTTCAAAATCTTAGTTTTGTGAAATTAGAATGAAGATGTGATTAGAGTATTGTAAGCTAGGAGTATTAAAGATATATATACTACTAGCTAGTAGTACTCACTCTCATTGATGCATGTGCAATTCAATAACAAGATGTGCACTTCCTACTTAGCTTAGGTTTGCCCTACTGTTCTAAGTGGTATTTAGAAAAGCTTATTCAACACTTATTTGTGACAAAAATATTCCATTAGTGCCTAGATATACTTGTAAAAGTAACTCCACCATGCTCATAAGCTGCTTCTTGTTTCAATAACTATCCATAATTAATAACTTATTGATAAGACCTTAATTAACCTTCATAACTTCTTAGCCAATCCTACCCCTATAACCTTTGATGCAACAATAGCAAGTGAAGTCATCATCCCTACGGTTCCAATGAAAGAGGTGGCTATGGTAAAAAAGGGTAGAAGAGGGGATACTGATGGTGAATGAACGGACGATGGAGGTGGTAATGAAGGTCATGACCGTGGTTATGGTTCCAGTGAAGAAATGACGTCGATGAGGAACGATAAAAAGATAGAGAAAATGAAGAGTCATTTCACAACTTGGGCAATGTTAATACCAAAGTACAACCGGTAGATGATTTGGCATCCACTTCATGTTAACCCATTACGATGATATTTTCTGAGATAGCAAAGTCACTGCAATAGACTCTCGAGATGAATCATGGTATTAATTTTACCCTTCATGTTAAGCTTATTGATTGGTGCAATGATTACTAATGATTTTGCTCATGAGAACAAATGGAATAATTTTTTACTTAAATGTGATTCTTTGCAAATTGCAAAGGTCCATGTTTTATCTTTGTTCACACATTGCTCTCTTTGAAATAAATATGAATTTTATCATTTCTCATACTTAAAGGGTCGGGAAGGGATTGTGATAGAGTGGAGTGAAGGCCAAAGACCCATCAACTAAGTTTGACTTAAGTAGCGCAGGGGTAAATATGTAAATTCAGTTGGGCGCGAGTGAATTTTGTTGGGTAAAGAGCAGAATTCATTCTATTTTGTCTCATATCTCACTTGTCTCCTTTTAACAGATTTCCCTCATCACCCTGGCAAATTTGGCAATTCTGTTTTACCACTAGCCACCTCAGCATTCCCTTTCTTTCTCTTGTTTTTCCTCACAATCACATAGACCCTCCAAACTTTATTCCCAACACTTGGGTCTTTTCTGTAGTTATCAGTTATCACTATCCATGTTAGTGTCCATACTTCATAGATACATATAGATGAAAAATAATGCTAAATTGGACATTATAATGAGCTCAGATACAAAAATTATATTATAGGATAATGATGATATAAACTCCTAAGATATAACAAAACAAATTATATCAGACATAAAGAACTTTGTTTTGGGTGAGGGAGAGGAATTTATTATTGTTGTTGATTGTTAATTTAGTAGCCGACCTTTGTTAAATAAATAAAAAAATTAGTAGCCGATCTTTCCCAGGCGCTACATTTCATGCTGCTTCTCGCCATCCACCGGCACTTCATCAGTCCTCAGATGATAATCTCCTTTGAGTAGTTTCAATGCATTTGTTTCTGAGATTTCACCTTGCACATAACTTATCAACTCGTCACAGGTAGCTTGAGAAAAATGACCTTGTTCCCTACATGTCCCAAGAATCTCCAATGCCAACCCGAAATCTCTCTTTTCTTTCATGTGCTCAATACATGCAGCAAAAGTAAATGGGTAAGGTTTCCATCCTTGTGGACTTGCCAATATTGCTTTCTTCATTGTATGAACTGCTTTATCCATATCGTTATACATATAATAGCCACGCGCCAAACGATCCCATATTCTTCCATCTAATTTACCCCCTCTTTTTAAAAGCTTCTCAACATATGCTTCAGCCTTTTCCAACAGACCATTCTTACAGTAAGCACCCACCATCACACTTGGAATTCTGACATCGAAGCATGTATTCCCAGATTCCCATTCCTCTAGAATCGTCTCAGCACCATCAATGTCATTTAGATTGGATAATGACATTAACATAGAAATGTAGGTTGAATTTTGGGAACCATTTAAGCTTTTGCAGATATTCCAAATTCTATACACATCGTCCTTTTTCCCAATAGCAGCATACTTAGTTAGAAGAGATTGATACGCAGCTCTCTTCGAGTTTCCTCTAATCAACTGTTCAGATTTTTTCAACACTATCAACGACTTGTCAAATTGGTCAGCTTTAATATATCCATCAGCAACAGCAGAATACGTTAGCCAGTTCAAAGTTATGCTGTGATCAACTTCGATCTTCGCCAATAACTTCTCCATCTCGTCTATGTTTCCAGTAATGGCATAAGCATTGAGCCAACTAGTAAGTGTAGAAGTGTCGTAAATTTTCTTGTCTTTCATTTCTTTCATCAGAGCAACCAACTTGTCGTGTTGACCTGTCCGAGAATAGAGCTTTAACAGAACAGGATGATAGTCTTGTGCATTATCGGAAGAAGAAGACTCTTTTAATTTCTTCATGATATATTCTACCTTGTCAACAGAGTTGTATTGTGCATAGCAATTCAACATAGCACCATAGACCTTGAAGAAATCTTTTGAAGTGTGTGGAACACTGTTAAAATAATTCTCTGCTTGATCTAGACCGCTGACTTTAGCTATCAAGTCGAGACGTGTCGCAATATCTCCTGATAATAAATGAAGGTTTCTTTCATTGCTCATCCATTCTGATATCTACCACAAGCAAAACAATTGCTTAAAAAAAGGATCTTTGATCTTAGAACAAGCACTAAGAAACAAGCATAGGAAGCCATAAACAGTATAGTTAAAAAAGAGTCTTCTTCAATTTTTATTTTTATTTTGAAAACTCGGTATCCGATCCAAGAACCGACTAATCCAAGGGGACCAATCCCACCGGGCACCATTTAAAGTCAGAGCAAGCTCTGTATGAACTTAGCCCACTGAAATTGGCACCAGAGGGAATCGAACCTGAGACCTTTGGGGGAGCAAACTCCAAGATCTCAAGTCAACCACTAGGCCAACCCCAAATGGGTTGTCTTCTTCAATCATAATAACATTATCATATCATTAATTATTTTAATTTGAAAAAACAAGAAAATAAAATGAAATGAAAGCATTGAATCATCAAGAGAGGACCTGGAGGGCTTGTTTGAAGCGACGACGGGTTCTGAGTTGTTTGATGAAAAATTGTAACTCAGAATGGTTGACATCTCTGCCTTCTTGAATCCACTGATTGAGGATAGGAGTCATGGGAATGATTGGGTCACCAGCTCTGGAAATTCGAAGGAAGAGGGTATCAGTTGGTGTCGAAGAGGAATGTAAGAAACGAAGGGTTGTGTTGTAGTAATGGTTCCATCTTGATCTTGACCCAATTAACTTCAGCATTTTCTGCTCCAAACGAAAACGAAAACGAAAAGGAAAAGGGTAGGGTGAAAAGGGTATAATGCTATGAAACTTTGCAGAAATCTTTTATGTATTTTTATAATAGAAACGATATTTATATAACCACTTTATTTACAACTTTTTACAATTTTCTCTCTCATACTCATATTATATTCTTATTCTCTCTCTTCATTTTTCTCTCTACTGTTTTGAACAAATGAGAAGAGAGAAAATGAAAGTTGTCACCAATGATTGTACATATATCACTACTCTTTTTATAAATGCACTTGCAAATAATCCCTTCAAAATTCGATTTTTAGGCCGAAATTTCTGATGTTTTGTTTTTTGAGCTTTTTGTGCCCAACTGGATTTTCAAATATACCTTTGCGTGAGTTAACTCACGCAGCTTATATTTCTCTGCGTGACTTAAGTTATATATCAGCATAACAGAAGCATAACCCCTTCATTTTCAAAACATCCAAAATACGATTTTTCTCTCCATTTTTTCGAATTTCACCAAACTCAAGCAAATCATCATCAAATCACGCAATTGAACAAGTAAGTGTTGTTTATTCTTCTTCTTTGCTTTTTTTTTTGTTGAAATTTTTTATTTTTGAAGAAATTAAACATATTTAGGGTTTTAGAAATTTGGCTTGCATGTTAGTTTTTAGGATTGTTAGTGATGAATTAAGTTAAGAATTGTAGTTTAGATGTTTTTTAGAGTACAATGTGGTAGTTTAGGGTTTAGAAATTGTAAGATTTTTTAGTTGTTTGAAAATTGCACTCTATGTGTTTGGTAAAATGTCTCGATGGATTTTTTTTGTTTTTGGATTGTTGATGATGAAATTAGTTAGAATATGGTTTGTTAATGTTGATTATAGTATGTTTGACTGCAATGTAGTAGTTTATGGATTGAAATGACACTGCCGAAATATATGTGTTGTTGTTGAATTGTTAGAAATGACACAATGTCCGTATGAAAATGTCTCATTGATTTTTTGCTTTTTGAAATGTTGTGCAGATATGTCTTGGAGGAATATGTCTCAGAGGCATGAGGAGAGGGTTGGAACAAAATGTGTTTGACAATACCACTTTAAGTTTTGATGATAACAAGGTATTAAAAATGTCAACTGGATATGTTAATATTTGCTCAAGTGTGTTGGACCATAGACAAAAATTTAAATCAAATATAGGTTCTGGAAGAACAAATGAGAGCAATGGAATTTACAAAAAGGAAGCTTATGTTGCAAGAAAAGAGCATCTGAAGATCATCAGAAGTTGACGTCATTAGAAGCTGAAGATTATCAGAAGCTGTCTACCAGAAGCTGAAGATCATCAGAAGCTGAAGGTCATCAGAAGCTGAAGTTCATCAGAGGCTGAAGACTGGAATCTTCAGTTTGTTAGAAGTTGTTATTTTGAATGCTTATGATTTCAGAAGGAATGGAAGCTTGGAGCAACGGCTAATTCAGAGGAATTTGAAGGCATTGGATGCTTATCCACTGAAGAGCGTAGGAAATGGACAATAGTACAATTGTACAACCACTACTCTACCACTCCACTCTTCATGTCTGCAATAGTACAAGAATACAGATGCACCTATGCTGGTTATGCTCTATACATGGAATGGATTTGAAATTTTTCCTTCACATGACAATAACCAAATCAAGCAACAGATCATTGGTGATTTGATCAAGCTTCACAACGACTCTTTTGATGTGTTGACAATTTCCAACGTATCTTTCACACCTCTATATAAAGGAGTGAAAACCTGAAGATTGGCAAGACTCTTACAACAATTTTGCAAGTGACAAACCTCTGCTGAAATTGTTTCGCATCAAAGTTCACTTAGAATTTCTTAACAACTTTCATATCTTAGAAGTCTTAAGAGTCTTATCTGATTTGTATGTGAACACCCCTGATTGTATATCAAGTGTTCAATCTCAAACATTTTCTTTGTAATTCTATTTGATTAGAAGTCTCTTGCTTTTGTGCTTGAGCATATGAAGTCTATTGCGTTTGTGCTTGAGCATAGAAAACCTTTTGCAGTTGTGCTTGAGTAGTTTGAAGTCTCTTGCTTTTGTGTTTGAACAATTGTAATCAGATATTGATTTTAGTGAACTCTCCTTGGAAGTGCAAGAGGGAGTGGACTACTTCCGGATTGTGGAAGGAACCACTATAATTGCTTTGTTTCTTTCTTCTTTTTCTATCTCTCTTTACTTAACCGCTACATTTAGACTCTGAACATTGCATCAAAACCTGAACTCTATCAACTTCTGATCAGTGAATTCAGTTTTAGGAGAAGAAAAAGCTAACATAATTCAACCCCCACTTCTTGTGTTTTTCTCACCTTCAGTTGGTATCTAGAGCCTTGGTATGTTGCCTTAGCACTTAACAGTGTAACAGATAAAGATCTGAGAAAAACATGGCATCTGGTGATAGTTCAAGTTATGGAACTGGTCATAATGTTGTCTCTTATAGTTATGGTACTTCTGATGATAAGAAAACTGACTCCAACAAAGCTCCAAGGTTTAATGGAGATCCTGAAGAGTTCTCATGGTGGAAAACCAAAATGTATAGTCACATTATGGGTTTAAATGAGGAACTCTGGGATGTTCTTGAAGATGGTGTTGGTGACTTGGCCCTTGATGAAGAATGAACTGCTATTGATAGAAAGAAACATACTCCTGTTCAGAAGAAACTGTACAAGAAACATCACAAGATCAGAGGAATTCTTGCTGCTGCTTTGCATAGAATATAATATCTAAAAATGAGTGACAAATCTACTGCAAAGGCTATGTTTGCTTCTCTTTGTGCAAACTATGAAGGTAGTAAGAAGGTCAGAGAAGCAAAAGCTACTATGCTTGTTCATCAGTATGAGTTGTTTAAGACGAAAGATGATGAAATTATTGAGGCTATGTACTCAAGATTTTAGACTCTAGTCTCTGGACTTCAAATACTGAAGAAAAGCTATGTAGCTTATGATCAAGTAAACAAGATTCTAAGAAGCATACCTGCTAGATGGAGACCTAAAGTTACTGCTATTGAGGAAGCTAAAGATTTAAATACTCCAAGTGTTTGGGATCTTATAAGCTCTCTCAAGGTTCATGAGATTAATCTTAATGAGCATGATTCTGCTAAGAAGACAAAATCTATTGCTCTAGCATCTAAAGGAAAGTCTTCAAAAGCTCTCAAAGTTGTTGAATCTGAAGATGAATCCCCTGATAGAGATTTTTAGGAAGATCCAGCTGTTGCTGAAAAATGGCTATGTTGTCTAACAAGCTTCAGTATCTGGCTAGGAAGAACAAGAAGTTTTTGAGCAGAAGCAGTGGTTCCAAAGGTTCAAGGAAGGAAGATCAGAAATGTTGCTTCAACTATAAGAAGCCTGGACACTTCATTGCTGACTGTCCTGATCTTCAGAAGGAAAAATCAAAGGAGAAGTCCAAGAAACCAACCTTTAAATCCAACAAGTGTAGGAGACAGATAAAGCAGAGTCTAATGGCCACTTGGGAAGATTTGGATAGTGAATCAGAGTCTGACAAGGATAATGTTGGAAATGAAGCCAATAGAGGTGTTGGGTTAGTAGTTACAGTGACTTCAGAAGCTGAACCAGAATCAGACTCTGAGGATGAAAATGAGGTATATTCTAAAATTCCTAGAGAAGAACTTATTGATTCACTTAAAGAGCTTCTTACACACTTTTAACAAAAATGAATTAAATATGATTTTTTAAGAGAGATCCTTGTAATATTATAAATTTTTCGGTAAAAATTTATTCAAAAATATGAATTCTACATATGCGTTTACTTTAAATGATGGAGCAAAATTGAAGATGGAATTTTTTCGGAGAACTAAAAATTGAAAGGAAAAAAATAACTAAAACGAAAAATAGATATATTTATAAAAAAGAAAAACACATTTAACCAGTTATAAGTTATCAGCTAATTTATCAACAATCCGGGCCTAAAAAGTCTCATTTCGAACTTAATGCTTTTGTTTTCTTTATTAACGGTATTCAGATGCATCTTCCCTTTTCTTCGAGCCTCTTAACTCGAGCTGTTCCCTCACTATTGACTCGCTACTGTGTGAAACCTCAAGATTTTCACCTCGTTCATTTTTGGGTTATTATTCATTTCTTCTACTACTTCTCCTCTCGTTTATTTCAATTCCTTCACTTAAAACAACATTTGTTCTCATGCGATATTATGACACTACGAGTCTGTTTGGATAAACTGCTTATTTGTAGCTTATATCACAAGTGCTTATCTTGATTATCACTTATGTATTAGCTTGCATAAGCTATTTATACAGCAAAATATATAAGAACGTTAAATAGCTTTTGCATATGCTATAAGTTGTTTTTATAAGCTATTGGAGAACTTATGAAAATAAATTGAAAACAGCTAATGAAAAATGTCATAAATTGTTTTCATAAATTCTCCCAAGTAGTCTTACAAAACTTATGTTAGTAGATAAGCTTGAATAAGTCAATCCAAATAGGCCTTATATATGAGTATGAGGCTGTAGTAGAACATTCTTGTATTGTAGGTGTAACCACACCATTGATGACCAGTTATTTATTGAGAGGAAGTTTTTGAAAATTGTTGATCATGTACTTTTACTTCATTATGGGCCAACCAACGTGTTCAAGTTCTCTGAGTGTGCTCTCATTGATGAGAGTCTTGTGTCTGATATTGATCGGTGGATTCTATATCTAAGTAGGAAGTCTATTAAAGAGTTTGTGCTGGATGTCTGGATAGAGGGACTCTACAAAATACCTCCGTGCTTATTCTCTTGTCAAAGTTTACTTCATTTGAAATTACATTGCTGTTGGCTTAAACCTCCAACGTCAATTGAAGGCTTCAGGAACTTGAAAAGTCTTTATCTTAATCTAGTTAGAATGGCTCAAGATGCTTTTGAAAACTTGATATCTGGTTGCCCCTTGCTTGAAACATTGAAACTGATAGAAGTTGAGGGTTTCTCCCAAATTAATATAGACTCGCCAAGTCTCAAGTTCTTAAAAATCTTTGGTGATTTTGAGGGTATTAGTTTTGTCAACAGTTTCCAATTAGCTACAGTAGTAGTTGATTTAGGGTTGTATTTGAACTCTGAAGGCAATCAAGGTAGATTGCATGGAAGCTCTAGCAATTTGCTCAAATTTTTCGATCATCGACCTTACATACAAAGCCTAGTGATTGAAACCTGTTTTTTAAAGGTATAGTGCTCAAGCATCTGAATGTTGAATTTGACTTTTGGAGTGACTCGCATATTACTATTTAATATGAATCACGGTCATTTTGTATGCAACTCCTGATCTTTATGCATTAAAAACCTTGTATTCTGATTTTGAGTCATTTTTCTGGTGTGTTTCAGTATTTGGCTGAAGGTGTTTTGCCAGTAAAGCTTACTACACCTTGTATTTATCTAAGCTATCTTTCCTTATGCATAAACTTCGATGACCTAAAGGAAGTTTCAGCTGCTCTTTGCTTGCTCAGAAGCTCACCTAATCTTCGAAAATTAGATATATCTGTGAGTACTCATTTAGTTTAGCTTGGGTTTCCATTGCTTGCTGATGTGTTGTTGCACTTACACATTGGAGTTAGCTATTATACTTTCAATCACCGTTAATGGAAAGACCTCTAGTTATTTTCCTTGCAAGAGAGCTTCTTAGCATAGGGGTATGGTGATGCCCTCTCATATGCATTATGCAGACAATGTGAATTACTGGGACATACTCTCTTAGTTGTTGAGTTGTTCCCCATGCTAGGGTGCACAGTGGTAAGGTACATTATGTGGACAAAAGTGTCATTGTGGAGAAGGCCATTCTGGGGAAATGATGTGTTTAAACTTCTGAAAATGGAGTAAGGTGGAATCAATGTCTTATGAGGTTTCAACTAGTTCAATAACAAAGGGCTCAGAGAAGGATATGGTGTTGTTATGGAGTGAGGATTGTAAGCTAGGAGTGTTAATATACTATTAGTAGTACTCAATCTCATTGATGCATGTGCAGTTCAATAACAAGATATTTCTTCATGTTTTTTTGAAGTTTTTCCCTTTTGCACTTCCTACTATTTCTACTATTTACATCTTTTGTTCTGTAATTTGGTGTGCTTATTTCTACTTAGCTTAGGTTTACCCAAGTGTTCTAAGGGGTATTTAGAAAAGCTTATTCAACACTTATGTGTTTATCTTGTGACAAATATTCTATCAGTGTCTAGATATACTTGTAAAAGTAATTCACCATAACTAACCTTCATAAAACAATTTCTTAGCCAACCCCCACCCCTATAATATTTGATGCAACAATAGCCAAGAATCCTCATCTACATACAAAGAAAGAGGAGATACTGATGGTGGATGTAGGTGGTGCTAATCAAGGTCATATGACCTTGGTAATGGTTCCGGTAAAAAAATGAAGTCAGGGAGGAACAATAAAAAGATAGAGAAAATACTAGGAGCCATTTTCACAATTTGGACAGTATTACTACAATCTTAAACCTTTGCTGCAAATAAATTATCTAGAAAATAGAATATGCTATGTGATCTCATACACCTTCTACAGGTGCCCATGGTATGGATAGAATTCAACAAGGAAAAACGCCTAGCATCTAGTACCTACCAAAGTAGCTTATTGACTGCCACTTGAAACATTTAGCCAGGATTGTTTTTCATTGTGTTTATTAGATAGATCCTAAGCAAACAAACACAGAATTTAATAAATGTTTCTGCTAGTGATACATTCATGTCCCACAACTATACTTTATATCTAACACATTCAAATATAATCAGTAACAAAATGAGGTGACGTTAATACAATCTTATTGTTGCTATATATTATACATTAAGAAACATATCTATCAACAGCTTTAGCAGATCTTTATATTCTTCGAAGAGAAGCCAATCTCTTTTCAAGTTCTTCAACATCTTGGGATTCTGATCTGCATATGCACAAAGAAACACAGAAGTTAGAAACGCAACCAATAACAGAAGAAGATGTGTCTACACAGCATTCTCCATGAATAAGGTTGAATTTTACCTTGGAGCAGCATTTTCAGCATTCCTTGAAGCAATCCGACCTTTCGGAGCAGAAGATAACTACCATAAGAAAAAGAAAACAAAAACAGAATCAGGCCCAATACTCATAAAAGTAATTAAAGAATCAGTGCAATGACAAATGATTTGTCATAAACCAACTACGCCTAAAGTCTAAACTCTTAAGAATACACATAAAAGCTCTGATGCCATGCCATGAACTAACTATTCGATAAACTTAAGCCTTAGGTGAAAACACATGATTTTAATATTGTATCTCCAACATAATAAAATATTGGGCTCAAAACAAACCTGGGATGCAATATCCACTCCAATTTCATCAAGAACCTGTCATGAATAAATGAAAATCAGATATGACAAAGGAAACTTTACATATGTGCTAGTAAGTGCTGCTATATGATTATGTTCGTCATTTATTTAGATGTACCTGGTTAGTGAGCTCTTCTGATTCTTCCTCGGCTTCATCTTTGTCTAAAGTTTCATCAATAGATTCTGACATCATCTCAATCTGCATTAGGATAACATAAATTGTTGGAGAGAAAAGAAATATTTTAGTACAACTTTCAACTATATTTTCTGACATCATCTCAATCTGTATCTTGGATAACATTATAAATTTTTGGAGAGAAAAAATATATATAATCTAATGCTATGGCTGGAGCCTGCTTTAAGTACTACCATGAGGCTATCAGGCAGGCACAACATCTGCATGAATAGATTGCCAAGCTAATTGACAAGTGTAATAAAAGGGAAACTTGATGTTGATAAAGCTCTCGCCTAACCGTGGTTGAGTACAACAAAGTACTGGATCCAACGCAGATCTATCGTAGCGACCATTACCTTGCTTTTGCTAGAGGCTAGTTCCACAAATTGCAACTGTGACCTACTTGTCACAAGGTGCAACCCCAATTGTTGTGACTAGTTTCCCCTTTTGGTAGCTTAAAATATGTTGTTTGAAGCCCACATCACAGCAATATTTTGACCCTTACTTATTTTAGTTCTTATACTTACGTTTGGATACTTCATTTTTGGTTGCTTACTTTTAGCTCTTAACTTCACTGTCTTTGAAATACAACAACCTCTCTATTGCCCACGATCTTCAAAAGTATTTGTTATTATTCCATCCTCAAGTTCTCCTTCTATATAATACAACCCTGTCCAGTGCAAAAACCACACTAACTATCCTCTTCAATTTCATTGTTTCCATTGCTTGTCATTTACAATTAAACATGTTACCTTTATTTAACTCCTAGTTTATTGTTGTTCCTTCATTTATTTCTTTATCTGGAATATATTGTTAATTTATAACAACTAAATTTCTTTTAAACACCACCCTTTGGCTGGTTCATACAATGCTGAGAGACTGTAAATTTTATCACAAAAAGACTAATAATTGCCCGTTGTGGTGTGCAATTTATGGCAATTGTCATGTCAACCAACAGCCTCCCTCTCAAACAAATTCTAAAAGCAGTGTATAATGAACTGATTTTGCATGAGAACATATTAGAAATATACACAAAAGCATAAAATTACCGTCATGTCCAGTTGTGCTGATTGCTTTTGGAATTCTTGAATCACTTTAGCCTGCTTTGCCGGTGCCATTTGCTGAGAAGATAAGCAAGGTAATAATTATTGTATCATTCTAGTCATAAGCACAAAAGTTTTAAAAAATTTAACAATGCCAGAAAAGCATCTAACACATTACAAACTTTAGATTCATAGCAAGCAGGAAATTGTTGAAAGCACAATTGTTTGCACTTTTTTGTATTGAAGTGTAAACCATGGATGGAAATCATAAATATCTAGTCTTCTGTCAAAAATATCCTATGAAAGTTAAGTTACTCTTAACATATGGGACTTATTGCTTTGTTCGCTTCTCTGGCAAAGGCATATCAAGAGTTCAAGACAACCTCTACCCTTTGGGTCATAAACTGATTGTGTATATCAATAATTGTAGTCCAAAAATTTTGAGCAATGGAAAGCAGAAACAACCCAGAAATTATACCTTATTCATTGCCACCATTGCTTTAGTGGCACCCTTCATCCCTGTAGAGATTGAAGTGCTTGCATATAATGCCTACAAAAGAAATTTGGAAATTATGAAAAATGAAACTCAAGCTAGCCCTCTTGAAAACAAAGAATTTTTTTAGCGCACCTGTGTGTGAGTTGCTACACCCCTGATCTGTGCACGACTTCCCTGCAGATTGGTTATCTGTTGGCGTAACCTAACTAGCTGCCGAGCAAGGATTTTAGTAGAAGCCTGTAACCAGACACTTCTTTAGTTGGCAATGTCATACGAATATCATGCATTCTGAATCAGTTTGGATACACACAGATACGTATAAATTTAATAGTGCTTCCAGTTGGGCAGATACTACAATAGTGCTTCACTACAGCTAGATATATTCCAACCCCCTCCATTCAACCAAAAATAAAGACAACAATGTAATTAACATCATAATATTGCTATTTTTAACTTTTTCTAATGTTAAATAAATAGATTTCTAACTGGACGACCCTCTCCCCCTAGCATACTGATTTCTCTTTGCAAAAATTATTGTTATTAGACCAATCTAGTTGTAAAAAGAAACATTTACACCAGTGGCAAGGATGAACACGGTCAGAATCCTACTCTTTCTTGCTTGTAATTATCGATGCGAGTTGCAACAGTCTAAATTAAATAATGCAAATACTCAAGGCATTTCTTCATGGAGATTTAGAGGAGAATTATATAGGGATTCTGCTTGAATAAGAGGTCCTTAGTTGAGGAATGGTGTGCAAATTGAATAATGTTTCGTATGATTGAAACCATCTCTCGTGTTTGATTGGTAAGATCCACAAACGAAGACTGTACGACTTGTGTATGTTGAGACGTCTGTTGAAGGAAAAGCCAACAATTGACTTTGACACAAAGGATACTCTAAAGCTAAAATACTTGTAGTTGGAGTTTCTTATTCGCAACAAGGCCTCTTCATTTCCCAAAGCAAACATGTTTTTGATTTTCTTAAGGACACAGTAAATTGGGTTGCACGGCTACTCTTCAGTTCAGAATGATGAATACATTTCTGAGTTGATAATGTTCATTATCAATATTCATGAATGGCCAAGAGTACAAGCAATAGAGGAAATTCTTTAGCACATTAAGTCAAATACCGGTAGAGAGAATTTTCTAGAAGTGGTGGAAATCTAAACATATACTGACTATGCAGCATTAGTCATCGATTGGAGGTCAACCGCGTACTCTTATATGTACTTGTGTAGAAACTTTGTTGCCTGGAGTAGTAAGAAACTGAACTTTGTTGATCATTTAGATGCACAAACTGAATTTCAAGCTATGGATCCAGGAACGTTTCAGTAACTATAGTTGAAGATTGTATTGGATGGCCTCAACTAAATACGAAACTCCTAAGAAGTTGTTGCGCACCAAAAACCACCTATTAGCAATGCAATTCTTAGCATAATAAGACAATGCAAGGATAGAACGACACTTCATCAAAGAAAAGGTGATAAAGGTTTGATTACTAAACGTGTGTTCCCTTGGAAATCAATTGGTAGGTTTGTTGGTTAGAGGACTTTCTTCTACAAAGCAATTTCAAGATCTTATGGTGTGGGTTGCCGTGATTATGACAATTCAACTGCCGAATCAAACATACACAAATTGCTCGACTAGAGAGGGGGTGGGTGCTAAGAGTTATTAAGATGAAAACACCCAAATATACATCTAAATAAAAATTGTAATCAATATCGCAGTGTTAATAATGTACTTACCTCATTTCCAGTTTTTGCCTCTCTTTTAATCTCTGCCACTAACTTCTTTTCCTGCAGTACACAAGGCAGTTAAGCACTAAAAGGAAATATGAAACAGAAAGTAAAATCACTAAGAAGATCTCTGTTAGCACTATTTACCTCCATCTGAAGCGATGCTATCTCTCTTTCAATTCCTACAAGAAAGAAAAGTTATACAAATGATAATTTACTTGAATGTGAAACCTTGCTAGCTTCTACCAAAGCCTTGCAATGTACATCCAGAAATAAGAAAGAATAAAAGGAAAGAAAGAAGAATAATGCAGAAGTGCCACTTTATTAAAATAAAAAAAGCTTTGCTAGTGGACAAGTCTTGGATACAGAGGTTCCAGATTCGAGCCCCGCTAGTGCCCTTGGAGGGAGGTAAATGTAAATCTATTTGTAAGTGCCATAAAGCTTTGCTAACTCATACAAATTCTAAGTACATTTCACCTTTAACTGTTTTTTTTCTTTTTTTAAATGGAAAATGTTAGTAATTAGTTGTTAGATTAATATTTACTCATTTGTCCCGCGTTTGAACCAAGGACCTCCAAATCCTTTACCCATTAGCTCAAATCAGATGAGCTACCCAAGTACCCAACCCTTCACCTCTTACTATTTGATCGTAACTATACTTGTCCAACTCCAAACATTAAAAAAAAAACCTATAAATTATAAGCTATGAAGCATTTACAACATACAGGACAGACATTGAACCGTCGACACGGTAATAATTTAGAAAAGTGATATGCTTGAATGTAACCAATCTGTCGGGCACGCCTTCAATGTGTCAAAAATAAGTTATGTGATATTCATTATTTGAAGGTATTATAAGGTAATTTTTTCCTATTTAAAAAAGGGAAAAAAAAATAAATACTAAAGCCTTTTCTATTCTAGCAATTCATATTCATATATAAAATCAAATGGAAACAATTAAATTTGTGATATACAAAATAAATTCAGAAATTATACAAGTAAATATTGAATAAAATTTATAAAATAAGAAAAATAATAATGAAATTACCTCTAGTTGCAACAGACATATCTCTCTTACTTTGTCGCAGAGCTTCTGTCATAAAAACCAAAAACAAAAACAGAATCTTAATAAGCACGAATTTGTTCTCATTCTCAACAATAATAAGTAGATCGAAGTTACGACACAGCAAAATGTGGAAATCGTAAGATTTAGGGCAAAACAAAAGAATGTGGTGATGAGGTAAAAGAGGGATGAACAAACCTTTGGGTGTGGTTTTCTTCTTGAAGATGTTCATTTTTGAACAAAACCAAAACCTAATTCAAGCAGAGGATGTTACACCACTAGCTCTGTGTGCAGAGAGTGTTGTTAATAATGAACGAATTAAAACGTTGTTTTTTTTTTGTTTGTAATAAGGAAAAAAAAGTGTAAGAGAGAGACCTTGGGCTTGGGGAGCGTGCTGTGTATTGGGTATCTACTTGTCTTCGTCCAACTAGCCGTTACACACCTCAATTTTTATTTTTATTTTGTCTCTTTTCACCCATATTTTAGTGTGAGACCATGTTCTACACCCAAAAATATTTATTTGTAAAATTATGTATAAGATTAAGATCTCAATTGTTATATATTAAAAAACTATACGAAAAATTGTAGAATAAAAAAAAAACTATAAGAACATAATTTAGTTGCTAAGAACATTGTATTATATATACATGTGTTGATGTTTGAATATTGAATTCTCCATTTATTTAACTTAAGAGTGAATTTCTACTCACTAACCTACTTGACAAAAAAATTACTAAATAAATTATACGAGAAACTAAAGGTAGGGTAGGAAGGATCTAGAGACAAATGAATTAAAGAAATACATAATTTTTAATTTTACCCAAAAAAAAAAAAAAGAAACCGCATAAGCAATAAAAGATATGAAGACATTAAGGGTTGGCAATGAACCGAACCAACTCGAAAATAGTTTGAAACATAATTCGTCAATTATCTCGTTGAACTTCGTTCATGAACCAAATGAGCCGAACTTTAGCTAAAAATTAAGTTCATTAACTAAACAAGTTGAACATGAACTATATATAGTTCGACTCGTTTGGTTTATGAACTAACTCGATTATATATATAATATTTTAAATTTATACCTTAAACTTTACATTTTAAAAAAATAAATTATGTATCTTAATTTTTTCCATCGTATTTTAAACATTCTTGACCTTTTCACTTCCCTTTAACAAATTAAAATTTTAATATATTATTCCATACACCTCTTTCCAATTCCAACGTGTAGACATTGAAGTCTCCAATATTGAACCTTTAATCTTCTCTTCGTACTTTAAAAGCTTGTAAGGTTTAGCTATTGGTTTACCCTAATTACAAGTCTTAATTCCCTCCTTAACAACTTAACCTAGCTTCTTTGAGAAGCTTTTACATGTGTAATCTTTAGCTATTTTTTTTTTTGTCTTAGATGAAGTGGTAAAGTCACTGAAATTAAACTCACACATAAATGTGAGGTCCCGGGAAGATAAAA
>Ga0228711_1001661_pt1 | contig 33213 bp, 19 predicted proteins | sample MedpolnodulmetaG_2_FD_177996 | JGI IMG/M metagenome (GOLD analysis project Ga0228711, IMG submission 177996) | Root nodule microbial communities from Medicago polymorpha collected in Santa Monica, California, United States - brown nodules | ecosystem: Host-associated > Plants > Roots > Nodule... | reverse complement strand
CATAATATGAATATATAAATGTCGAATATAATAAACGGACATAACATGGATACAATTTGAACATAAAAGAGTTATAATTTTGCCATTTATATGAACATAAAATGGCCATTAAGGACGAAAAACAAAACAAAAAAATTTGTGAGGATGAAAACATTCAGTTTAATTTTTTAGGGACTAAAATCAAAATTCGCTATATTTATAAGGACGAAAAACTTATTTAACCCTTTATTTATTTTTGTTTGAATAGTTTACTAAAATTTTCATTCTTAATCTTTGTTTGACTACTTTTATGAAATTATAAAACAATTGAGGGATCAATATAAAATATGAAAACATAGGGACCTGGTTAGAAAAAAATTAAGGACCAATTTATTTATTTTTTTAATTTTACAGGGACCGAATTTAAAATATAAGATCAATTTGCAAAACTTTAAAGAGTTATAAATACCAATTTTAGATTCACATTGTATAGGGTAATGAATGGATTTCAAATTATTAGCTTTTAGGTGGTATTTGAACTTTCCTAAATTTAGCTTTAATTAAATATTTCATAAAATTCTTTCATTTTGAAAATTTATCAAATCTATCATTCAAATATTGAACGTTGAAGAATTTAAATTACCATATTAAATTACATTAGCTAAAAAAGTTTTCTCATCCTAACACATAATAAACTTAAATTTGATAAAATACACCATAAAATTCATTCATTTAAAAAAAAAAACTTTAAATCTATCAATTTATCACCCAAACAATAAATTTACATTAAAAAAATTAAATTACCTTATAAATTATATTACTTCAAAAATTCTAACATTTTTTTGAACATACGAAAATGAAATTGTATACCAACAAAATAGGCTCTGTCCAGCACAAAAAGTCAAGAGGAGAACTGAGTGAGTCAAAATATGTTACAATAACACCAAAAACAACACTCTCAAACAAATCAACAACTACAATGTTAACCCATACACAATCAAAGATTAACCTACCATTGTATAAGATAAAAAAACTAAACCTATATTTTTTTTCTTTCATCCACCAAAACGATAGTAATTTAACTCAATCAAGCTACTTGCCAATAATCTCTTCCTTTTGCTAAAATAACAAGTGTTTCTCTCTCTCCAAATAACCCAAACTAATGCCAGTCAAACAATATGCTTAGAGGGCCTAATTTTCTTAGAATATCCACACAAAGAACTAAATTGCAAAACATGATCAGAAAACTGAAGAGGACTCATTGAGGATGCACCCATCCTTTGCCTAACTAGAAATCAGATGCTTCCAAAATTATTACAACCTAAAAATAAATGGTCTATAGTTTCTCCCTAATCGCACCAGGTAACATAGACATTCAAATTAGATTGAATTTCTCTACGTCTTACCAGATTATCCTTTGTAGCAATACGATGCCAGAAATCTGCCATGCAAAAATAAATACTTTTAATGGAGTTGTTTGATTACAAATGATATCGTGATAGTCATAACAATGAATAGATTCCATTGTCATTAACAACTGATAAGCCCCTGAGACATTGTAATCTTTGTCAGGAGATAGTTGCCTCTTTCATTAATCTTCCACACAATCTTGCAAAACAACTCTAGACAAAAGAGCGCAACATTTCCCCTGCATCTCCTCCTCCCATGAAAATAATTTATGCCACCACTTCCGGTCATCTCCATCTAAACTCAAATCTAAAGCAAACATCTTAGTTATCAAAATATCCTTATTCTTCACTAAATCAAACAATCTCTTGAATCTATAACAATCCCCCTCCCTCTAATTACACATCCGCCCAAAACATGTTTTTGCCCAACGTCTACCACCCGCACCAAATTATTATCAAACCACCTACCCCCTCGTCTCACTGCTAACACCCTCACTTCTTATTATCCACCAAGTTGTCCATAACCATCCTCCTTCTCTCACCCTCCTTTCATCCATTACATATCTCGCTACTAGAACTTTAATTTATACCACAAACTATTATGCTCCTTAAGTAACATCGAACATACTTTTCCTAACAACACCAAATTAAATTCCAAAATTTTATGCACCCCAAACCGCCGTTCTCTTTCTCTAAAGACTGTATGCCATTTAATCCAAGCGATATTCCTAATTTCTTCACACACTTTTGTGATTTAATACCAGTGTACATGCAAACTCAATGAGGTTTCACCCCCAATTTAATATGTCGTAGGAATTTATATTTTTATGAGTCGAATCTCATCTTTAAGTTCCATCCCAATTTTATGTTCATATAGATTTCTAGCAAAAAAAAAAAAGGTATTATTTTATGAAACATAGATCCATGTTTTCTGAGACCATTAAAATGTATTTTATAATGTGATTGGATGGGGTGATTGGAAATTTTAGGGAAATTATAAGTATACACTATTCAAATCAAATATTTTAATTGAATTTCTTTTATTTTTAAATATTTTTGTTTGGCTAGAGTACTAAAATTATTCATTTTTAAAATATGTTGGTATCTTTTTATAAATTTTTGAAGTTTTGTGATAAATATTTTTTAAAAAGTAGATCATCAATTTCAAAATATTAAAAAATAGGGGTACATTTGCAAAATGTAATTCGATCCTTGAAAGTTTATTTTTTTTGTGGTGGTCGGGGTTTGAACCCTGGACCTTGCATATATTATGTATTGTCCATACCAACTGAGTTAAGCTCACGAGGGCCTTAAAAATTCTTTAAGTGTATATATATATATATATAGAGAAAATGTGTGTAAATCTTTAGTACATTTCTTTTTGACACAATAAATCTGTAGTATATAAAGTATCAAAACTTGTGAATTGAACTTCTCAACCAATAATAAGTGTTGATTTTTCAATCAAAAGTAATATTTTCACTATTTTTTTCACTTTAGAATAATCAAAATCCAAATGAGACACCAAATGAGACAGTCTCTTTTCAAAAAGTTTTGTACTTAAGCAATTTCTTAATTGTTCTCTGTAGTATATATGTCTAAATGAATGGCATGTTACCCATTATTAGATAATGAAGCAAAATTACATAGAGTTTAGTGTTAAGAGAAGGTTTTCCTATTTTGTGCAATCTAACTTAAACATAAATTGATTGATTGTGATGAGATGAGATGGAATGATCACAAAGTATTCTCTAAGCCGTTGAGTTTCTGTTATAAATTTGTAGGACCCATGAGGAGCACATGGCCCCAATATGTTTTGGGTGTATTAGGACAAGATTAGGGGAGAGCACCTTTGCGTGGGTACCCCACTGTTGGGTCAACTAGAGCATATTTCCCCACCTAATGTACAGAAGGATACCCTAAGCTAGACAATGTTGTTCCCATGTGCACAAATTTAAGAGCAACATTCCAAAACGACAACCTCCTTTGTGCTCTTTCTCTTCCCCTCTCATATTCTCATAAGATCTCATCTTTTTGACAACAAGGAACTAGGTAAGAACAACACAAGTATCTTCCACATTCTATATGTTAAATGGACTTGATCCCAAACCCGAAAGCTAGTTCAAATATGAGCGTGTCAAGCACATATATGCTTACTATATATACAAACAACAGTCCATTAACTTTGACAAATCAGCTTCTCTCAAAAGCTAACTTAAAAGTTGAGGGTATCTAAGCAAATATATACATCTAAGTTGAGGTATCTAAGCAAATGCTAACTTGCGACTCAAGACACATATTAACAAGCTCAACATATAAATATTCATGTTAAAAGTCGGACATTCAAGTTTTTAAAAGTTAAAATATTATATTTTCATTCCAAAACTTCTATTTTTAGAACACTTAACATGTATATTAAGGATTAAAAATTTTCCTTAAAAAAAAAAACATGTATATTAAGGACACAAATTAACAAAACTTCATTTTTAATACTATCCTTGCCTTTTCACGGAACCTAAACAAATACGATATATAAAAAAATACAGCTATATCATGATTTATCTTCTTTTCTATTTTTAGTTAATTAAGAATTTGTATTGAGAATTGAAGCGCATATATATTACTTCATTGGAATGGAATCTCGGGCATAGTATATAATATCGTAGCACAGCATGTTTTGATTATTTTTGTACTTCTAGTTAATTAAATAGACTGCTATGTGAAATACCATGCTTACTAATGCAAACAATATTGTCATTTTAATGGATTAAATTCTTATTGATCAGTTGAGTCAACAGGTTGTTTATCATATATTCACGTGCCTACATTCCCGTGATGATTTGCTGTAGAATCATACTCTATATATCTTGATAAGTCATTTCAATTCAGTTAGACATAAAACAAATCATAGGGGAAAAAGGTATTTAAATAATGTTATTTACTCATTTCTAGGACTTGTATGAATCATGCGTAAAAAACAAGGACTTGTATGAATTAAAAAAATAAAAAACAATCCAAAAATTTAGAGTTTTTTTTACAAAAATAAAAGTTGTTTTGTGTTGCTTTCCGTACTGAATATCATTTTAGGAAAACAATTCAACTATAATTTTTTTTTTGGATGAGTTTTTCAAAATTTCTCAGATTTTCATTTTTTTAAGAAACAAAATTTTAATAAATGGAATTTTAAATAGATAAATTTTTTTTTGTTACTTACAATGTTTTAATGTGGACTATTACTTTCCCGCCCTATTGCCTTCTCATGCGCCTTATTTTTATTTTTTTTTACGAAAATGCTCAGTGTTTCGGATTATATAATCTAAAATATGCTTATACACATAGGTAGCAATTAGAATCTCTCTCATTTCAGCAGTTGCAAATTTCGCTTTTAAAAACAGCAAAAAAGACAAAGTAAAAAATGATAAAAGATGTCACATAAAATTAAAAAAATCTAAAAATGCCACGGAAAATTCTAAAAATCAAATAAAACTAATGCAAATTTTTCTGGATTTTTACGAGAATATGAAAAATGGGTCTTAACGATAGAATTTTGGATTTTGAAGGGCGGAGTCTTGTAAGAAGTTTCTTATAAGAGATTTTTTATCCTTGATTTTTTTTTCCGTTTTTGTGAAAGTTTCGGAGCAATATGATCAAGTAGCCCGAAAACTGGTTTTTTGACTAAGAATAGCTAGCAATGACCAAAAACAGAAGAATGAGAGTAAGTAAGATGAATATGATCCATAAAGTTACTATTCATGTTACAAACAGACTAAGAATGTATGTTGGTACAGTTCAGATCATATAATCTGAACTGCTTTTTCTCTTGAATAAGGGTGTTTAAGGGGTGTTTGGATTCTATAATCCAGGAAGAAAAAAAAAAGGAAAACACCTATTTTTTGGGGTGTTCGGATTATAAAATTCGATTTAATGAAAAACTCATTTTTTTTTCACCCCAAAATAAAGGGAAAGCTCAATTCAAATTATAAAATCCGAAAATCACATGGTTGTTTTCGTATATAAAGAAATAGGTAGGGTGAGAAAAGTAGTAGTCTTTAATGTTTTTTTTTTTACATTCTATATATAAAGAAGATTACATTCATATAGTGATTAGATTTAAATAAGTATTTTGTTCCTACAAACATATTATTTTTTGCTTTTAGTCTTTGTAAAACAAAATTGCTATTAATCTTTGCTAGTATATCATATTTTACTTTTGGTCATTGTGTATTTTTTAGAGGAGGTCATTGTTGTTAAATTATAGTCTCTGTAAAATTTAATCATATTGAAATTAGTCTCAAATCTCGATAACAAGTAGAATCGGATTGCAATAGTCTCACTAATAAGTAAAAGGGTTAAAGGTACTTTCATCCATCGGCATGTAAGCGAGTTATGGTTTACCACGCCTGTATTATTATTTTTTGTTAAAGTTGAACCTTGTGATTTTAAGTTTCTTCTCTTTTAGTTCCTTGTGGGACACTTATTTGACACGTTGAGTCGGTGATTTTTAATTAAGTGGCATTTGAAAAATCACATTGTACTTGCAGTGAGTACAATATCGATAACTAAAGTTTAGTGTGTTTTTATCATGTCTTGAAAATGATCCCAAAGTGGATATTTATAGCCCTCTTGGGCTTATAATTTTCTAACTTGGACCCTAAGTAACTTAAACCAGTCAAGAAGCGCACATGCTAGATGCTTTGGCCAAATTTTTAGCCCCAAGATATAGGAAAGACGGTTTCAAATGATAAAGGGAAAGGGCGCACCGTAGAACAGGGCTAATAAGCCTTTGTAGAGGTCTAACAAACCCTTAATGAAATATTGAGGGTCCATACATAGCCACCAAGTCCACAAGTCCTAACACAACTGATAAAAATGACAAAATTATTAGGTTAGATATCATGATCGGGGTTCGGTCTCCGGCAATTCCACTTGTTTATTAGGTTAGATGTCACGATCGGGGTTCGGTCTCCGACAACTCCACTTGTGTGTGTGTGAAGAGTGAACCGTTTGTAATTCGTAAATATGCGAGGTGTTGTTATAAGTTATTATAGTGTGTGTATTAAAATTACAAAAATAAATATAAATGACCCTTAAAAAAACATAAATATGTATTTAGTTAGTTAATTTGAACCTCAAATATATCTTTTATAGTAAATATGATATAAAAAAATTGCTAACAAAAGATATATACGAGGATATGTTTGTAACTTTCATAACTTCATATACTTGTGATGTTGGTGGTGAGAAGGAGGTTGAAGAAGGAGATGGATTTAGAGGATGATGAGATTTTTCTGATCTAGGTTTTTTTGTTTGTTTTGGTTTTTAGTCTTGATAGAAAATTGATTAATGAGAAGATTTGTGAATGGACACAACCATGATCGAGGCACAAACTTTGAATGTTTTAAAAATTGTAATTTTTATATGGGTGGATTATATTTTGGGATCTCCATTTGATGATGAATTATGGGTTTTGGATTAAAATGTTTGGGTTCTGGATTTTGAAGAAAATGAAGATGAATGTGAGGAACAAGATTGTTGGATTTTATTGATTTTTATGGTTTTTTATTGATAGAGGCTTGTTGAAGCTGATGGCTTTATTGAAGAATCTAGGTTTTATGGAGAGAATGGACAGGGATAATAATTTTTAACCTGTTTTTTTAATGATTGTTTTTTAAAATTAGTTAAGAAAAAGAAAAGCTAAGTGGGAAAACTTATTTAAAAATAATTAAAAATAGCCACCCAACATGTGACATCATCATCTTTAGACGTTCATATGCCACAAGAGACTAAAAGAGAACAATCTCAAAAAATAATAATAAAATACAGGTGGATAAACAAAAATTCTCCTACTATATGGAAAGGATAATGTTTCACGGACACCATTTTCTCCATACACATAATGTACCACCACCATGTCAGAGTGTGTGAGAGACAATAAATGTGAGTTTTTTTTTCTGTATGTGGAGACTACATAGACACATGTAACAATCGTGTGTGAGTGCACAAGTGGTACATGCCACCTAAAGTGGTCTATGTATCACTACTACTATGGAAAAGGGTGAAAGTAGCTTTAACTTTAAGTAGAATTTTTAATGAGTGCGATAAATGACTAAAATAGTTATTACTAAATATTATAGGGACTAATTACTATATAGACAATTTTTTTACCATGAACAAATTTTGAAGGGACTAAATACTACTAAATCTTCACTTCATGTTTCCAAGGTTGAAACTTCAATTTCCTAGCATCCAAAACATGCCTAACATTTCCTCTAGGTATCCAAAGTATTGACATGGAGAGGGAACCCCATTGGGTTCCAAATAGCAAAAGGGATTACAACATTGAATCATCATCCATGGTGGTTTTGGTAGAAAAATAAACAATGTTTCATGAATTCTGAGTTTTTTTTAATGAAGGGGGATAAATTTATGGATTTATATCAATTTTAATTTATTTAAAATTAAATTGGATGAGTCATGTAATGAAATCACTTCCACATTGAAAATTATGTTTGACACACATATGTTTTAGACGGAAAAGACTAACTTTCTATGATGTAGAGATATAGTTAGCTTCAATTCTTTAAACTTAAATAACTAGAAATATGCACTTTGTTAACGCTAAACATAAGCAACATATGGCGAGTAATAAAATCATGTAAGATAAATCATACATAAAATGAACTTCACATGTATCCATCTACGCATAATGTGAACCCAAGTATGAATTGAACACATATCAACTCATGGGGATACACCACATTAATTTATCACATATCTCATATAAAGTTACACAGTTAATTTACATAGTCACTTGATAACATTCACTTAAGTCACACATTGATGCATAGAGACACAAACATACTCACACATAGAAACTGACACTTCCCTCAACACTCTCCATGATATATTTATTACTAAACACACAACATGATAACAATGCATTGCAAATCACACACATATTTATGAAACGCTTCGTCTCACACTTGATATCATACAACTCCAAACACTTTGTAAGAAACATTGTACTATACTCTTGTAGGAGACAAACACATTCAAGTCTTCACAAATTCGCTCAACTCGTCTTGAGGTCCATCTAAGTGACTAGATGAAGAAAAATTGGGTTGCATGGTAGCTTTTGACATTGTTGTGCTTTCTTCAAGCCACTTAGAAATCCTCTCTAAAGTATCCTTGTGATCCAACAAGTGAATCTATATCGTTAGGCTCATACACTTGTGCTTCCGTGGTCATTGAACTTGTCATACCTTACCTATATGATGACAATATGTATCAATGAATCATATAGGTAGTTACTATAATGACTTAGAATGGTCTTGATGAAAGGGTTTTGTTTCCCAATCATATCATTTGCACAACACACGGTAGAATCTTCTAGACAAGGCAAAATGAATATAATCTTCTAGACATGGTAGAATCTTTCAAGAAGTCCCTTATCACTAAGGATAGCCAAGAAGCAATGGAGTTTTTGGTGAGTTTCAAAGTGATAAAAAGAGTTGGAATGAAAATTAAGGTTTGTGTACAAATTTGTGTAACAAGGAATGAGAGAAAGTGAGGATAATTAGGATGAAACTCTCAAATAAAGCTCAAATATGTGTTTCATCGCATATGCAAGATCGACAAAAATAAACTATTTTGCAAAATTATTCGCATATGAGAAGAGACGTGGTCACATATGAGAAGTATTTTAAAAAATTAAATCTTATGTTATGCCCAACTTCACATATGCGAAACATCTATCTCACATATACAAAATTACCCATATTTTAAAAACATTTACCGTTAAATATTTCAATTTAAATTCTTTGTTCCAAAATGTGCACTCAATTGTTAGTTCACTCATCTTAGAAGTTAGAGCGTATCTATGAAACTCTAATACATAGATATATACAAAAATATAGGTACATACATTTTCATTTTTGGAGTATGACTTATACTAAAGAAAAGACAAGGGTAACATCGTAATATAGTAATATCGTTCATTTTAAAATCCTTAACATGTGCCTTTTTTGCACCAACCCTTATTCATTTTGTTCATAAAAAATAGTCCTCAATCGTTGACCCTTTAGAATTCCAGTGGCGGCCCCTACGCCGTTGGCCTTGCTTAATCTATCTTTCATCTCTCTCCATCTGTCTCCAAATAAAGCCACCTCTTCTCAACTTCCCTTCTCTCTCTCTCTTCATGCCCTTTGTTACTTCCTTCTCTCTAGTATTAAAACCCCACGCCACTAACAACCAACATAACCAAACTAGATAAGATCACCAAAGCCCAACCCAAAAGCCTCCACTCTCCACACTAACGAAAACAACATTATTAAAAAGACTAAGAACAACACTTCTTTGTGTTCTCTCAACACAAGTCATAAAAAAAAAACAACATTAGTTGAATTATCAGCTTTCAAACATCATGGAACTAGAGCTCTTGTCTTGGCTCAAACTTGTTTCATTTTCTTTCATATTTCTTCTCTGTGTTCTCAAAGTAACAGTGTTACTATGGTGGAGACCAAGAAAAATTGAAGGTTATTTTGCTAAACAAGGAATTCGAGGACCCCCTTATCATTTCTTCATTGGAAATGTTAAAGAACTTGTTGGTATGATGTTGAAAGCTTCTTCTCAACCCATGCCTAATTTCTCTCACAACATTCTTCCTAGAGTCCTTTCTTTCTATCATCACTGGAAGAAAATTTACGGTACTTAATTGTTTATTAATTTAACTCTTCATTTTGATATTTATGCATACTTGGAAATGCATTTTATTTTAAGAATATTTTTAGTCTTGACCATCATCATTAAAGTTTGGGTTGAGCAGTAGCATGATGATGGTGATGATGATTATTATGTTTTCTTTTTCCAGTTTTGTGTTACTGAATTTGAGACTTTTAAAGCCTTCAAGAACTTGTTCCTGAGATAGGGTGCTTCTTTTTTGCAACTTTTTTCAGCCTTTCTTTTTCTGAGCTACCTCCTAGCTCTTTGGTGCATGATGTTGAAGTTCCATGTTAATTTTGTACTTTAGCATAATTTCTCTCTTTTTTTTTATTTTCTTTTTCCTCTATTACTTTTCTTTCAATTCATCATCACTAGTCACTACCTTCTCTCTCTCTCTCTCCTTGATCTCTCAACTTTTGTTTTTCTTTTCTAGCATCAAACAAAATCCAACAAGGCTTTGGGTTCAGCTTTGATGTGCTATGTAATCAGACATTTGTTTCTAACTGACTGCTCTGTAAGACTGTCAGTATTACAAACATTGTCCATATTCTTAATTTAATTTCCACTAAATATATATTTTCTTAAGTCAAAATAATAAAATAAAAACAAATAACTAGTCTCAATCACATTTTTTAAAGTCAGGGATGAAAAAATTAAAATTATTATTAATAACGACAATATTTACTAATTCGTATTAACAATATAAAATCAAACTCTTACCATTGAACTGACTGTGGATAAGATGCACTATAGAGTGTGATAATATATGTGAAATGATAGTGCACTTTGGTGGCATTAAGAGTTGTCATATACTTTTGCTCTTATATCCATGTCTTGTAATGTTTTGTTTTTGTATGAAAGGAATTGAATTTTGAGAATGTAGTTGTATATGTTTGGTAACCGTTTTAAAATTGACTTGTCTTCTTCCCACCACCTGCTGTCTTTCTTTCTCTCTCTCTCAATGTCTCTGTGATGTAGGGTCACCACTACACTATCCATATGCTTCTTCTGAAACTAATGGCTGTCATGTTTCCTGCTCCCTTCCTATTTTTGTTAACTATACACTTACTACTTGAGGGATTCTGCAACTTCCAACTTTGTTTAAAAAATATAATAATCTCATTACATAATTTTTTTATTATATTATTATATAAACTAACTAATATTGTTATTAATATGTTTTGATTATGAATGAATTGATCTCTAACTATTTGATTTGATTTGATAAAAAGGTGGAATGTTCCTAGTTTGGTTTGGACCCACTGTTCGTCTTACAGTGTCTGATCCAGACCTTATAAGGGAAATCTTCACATCCAAGTCAGAATTTTATGAAAAAAATGAAGCCCCCCCACTTGTGAAGCAGCTAGAAGGTGATGGTCTCCTTAGTCTTAAAGGAGAAAAATGGGCTCACCATCGCAAAATTATCTCTCCCACTTTTCACATGGAAAATCTCAAAGTAATTCATTAAATCCAATCCTACCCCATTATCATTACTACTCCATGCTACATACATTATTATTTTTGTACCTACATATAAAATTAATTTGAATGGTAAAATATTAAATAGGATTTCGTGTACAATGTTTTTAGTTGCTGATACCGGTGATGGCAACAAGCGTGGTTGAGATGTTGGAAAAATGGTCGGAAATGAGTGATAAAGGTGAGGTGGAAATTGAAGTTTCTGAGTGGTTTCAAACCCTAACTGAAGATGTTATTACTAAGACCGCGTTTGGAAGCAGCTACCAAGATGGCAAAGCCATTTTTCACTTACAAGCCCAACAAATGATCTTAGCTGCTGATGCCTTTCAGAAAATTTTCATTCCCGGTTACAGGTAAAAACTAATTAATTAACCTTAATTATTTTGATTATTTATTTATAATCTTCTAGATAATTAAATAACTAATCACATTTCATTATTCTATGATATGGTACGTAAGAGAGTAGTAATACATCCCTTTCTATGATGTACTAGTATTTATTATTATATTATGAATTATTGTTTTGAGATAATATTAACAAAAATATAATTTTGTAGATTCTTTCCTACAAGGAAGAATATAAAATCTTGGAAACTGGACAAAGAAATAAAGAAATCATTGGTGAAGCTAATCAAACGAAGGGAAGAGAATTTGAATAATGGGAATGAAAGAATTGAAAAAGGGCCAAAAGATTTACTAGGACTAATGATACAAGCTAGCTCCAACAACACCAATGTGACAGTAGATGATATCGTGGAAGAGTGCAAGAGCTTTTTCTTTGCAGGCAAACAAACCACATCAAACTTGCTGACGTGGACGACCATTCTCTTAGCAATGCACCCACAATGGCAAGTACAGGCACGTGATGAGGTCCTAAAGATGTGTGGGTCACGTGACCTTCCTACTAAAGATCATGTTGTAAAGCTTAAGACGGTAAGCCAAAGGCAGCCCCTCCCCACCCATCAACACTTTTATGCTACATGAGATTAATATTTGGACCCCAAATAAAAATTATGTTTTGTCTCCTAGTCCTTATGTTTATGTTTTGTTTGTTTGTTTCCTCACAAAAACCAACTTGCCACCTTTTGCTTCCTCTTACCCCTTGTGAAGGGAACATGTAGCCAAACACTGCTCATTTACACCTCCCCAACTGGCAATTCTCTATTACTTATCACCATCATCAAAACAACAATTTTGTCCTAAAAACAAAAATGAATAGTGAAATGTAACAAAAAGTATAACATCTTGACAAGAATATAATTTTTAATAATCAAAGTTCTTTCAAATAATTTCTTCTAAATAATGGTTCAGATATTTTAAAAATAAATTTTTAATTTCAAAATAATTTATTTAATTAATACATTGACAATGTTAAATACTAGTATATATTTTCAATAATTAACTTTTAGTTTTGATCTTGTAAAAAAAGGTCTTTATTATTCACATTTGCATTTCCAATAGCAATAAAAATTTTGCATTTTATTTATGTAATTTTGTCCAATATGCACCTTGAATTTTTAGTAATTTTATCTAATCTTTTGGGTTATAATTTGTTGCAGCTGAACATGATTGTAAACGAGTCTCTAAGATTGTACCCACCAACAATCGCAACGATCCGACGGGCTAAAACAGATGTAGATTTGGGAGGGTACAAGATACCACGTGGGACAGAGCTTTTGATTCCAATCCTAGCCGTTCATCATGATATAGCAATATGGGGCAATGATGTAAATGAATTCAATCCTGGCCGTTTCTCTGAAGGTGTAGCTAGAGCTGCAAAACATCCAGTGGCATTCATACCTTTTGGCCTTGGTGTGCGCACATGTATAGGACAAAACCTCGCAGTGCTACAAACAAAATTGGCACTTGCAATCATACTGCAGCGTTTTAGTTTCAGGTTGGCCCCTAGTTATCAACATGCACCAACGGTTCTGATGCTACTTTATCCTCAGTATGGTGCACCAATCATATTCAACCAATTGTCCATAGTGGATAACCCAAATCAAGGATCCTCATAGGATCTAGGAAATTTCATGCCCCCTCAATATCAATGTCTGTATGTTTGATATCACAATGACTTTGCAAAAATTACGATGAATCAACTGAACAAAATCTCGATGGATCATCATGATTGTGACAAAGTCGTTGTAATATTAAAAATGCAATGCAAGTTTGTGTAGAGTATATATGGTTTGAGTTTAGAGACCAAATGACCCCTCCGTTATGGCTTTCCTTTATTGAAAGAAAAAATCTATAAAGTATATAGATGAGAGATGTGTGATGAGTAAAATTACCGTGGTGCCCTTTCTTTTGTCTGCAGATATTTATCCCATGTGTTTTTTGTTTCTTCCTCATCAGAACATACTGACTCTAGCATGTGAGGTTTGGTTTGGTTCTTGGACAAAAGTGTCTTTTGCCGATTGTAGTGTGGTTATTATCATCATCATAGGAGAGTAAATCAGTAGATGGCTAACAAATTTGCTAGACAGGTGCTTGACTTGTGTATGTTGTGTATATTTTTTTCTTAATTTTTTTTTTTTTGAAATTTGTAATTTTTTTTTCAATGCATTTTTTGGCCCCTTGATTGTGTAACCAATGGTTGTCTACAACTTTCCATTCTTTTTTCACAGTTTATTTTCGTGTACGCATCATCGATAATCTTTTCCCCGGCATAGCTGTATGAGGTTGATGGTTAGGGCAAATATTTTAGGTTGATAACTATACATATATAACCTCCTCAAAATAGTAAAAACAATGCATTTATTCTCTAAACGGAAATGAAAGTTGGTATTAAATTGTAACGGTTGAGGAGTTTGGGAGAGCACCAAGTACAACAACGAATTGATGTGAGACTAATTTCTTTTGGCATATGTAAATTTTTAGAGTGGTTTAGTTGAAAGTGAAGTATGGAGTTTACTAATTCTTTTGAACTATGATTATATTTGAAGGGTGTCTAAGTAAAAGGTGTATTAATTTCAATTAAGATGAAAATTGTTGGAGTTAGTTGAAATTAAAACACTCACATAAAGAAAGAAGGATATTTCAATTTCAACCAACTCTAATAACGATGTTCCACATTGCCAAGATTTTTGAGCTCTGATGCGAGTGTTTACTGTTTGTGGCCAACTGATCCTTAAAACTATCTTTTAAAAATGATATTAAAGTCCATTTAACATGATATTAAAGCTAAATTAAAAATGAAAATGTAAGAATTTGACTAAAAAATCACACAAGACGTACGTAAGAATAGACTATTGAATTTGGATACTTTATCTCACAAGCTAACTTTTGAGATTGTGAACGAAACTCATTTAACTAGTCTATGTCTATGCTACAAAACCCAATAGTTATAGGATAAGGTAGCAAATCACAATTATTGATAAAAAAAATCAAATAAAGTTTCTCAATTGAAATGTTTTATATTATCCACAAAATGAAGATAAGTTTTTTGCAACTTCATCCCAACAAACATTTATTTTGCATATGACTTCAAAATATCATGTTCTAGGGAGATTAAATTGGAGTGCTTAATTTCCAACAAATGTTTATTTGCATGGCACATGACTTCAAAATACAATCTGATAGATTGATTTGAATTGTGTACGGTGTGACTGAACCAGTCAATTACATCTAGATTGTTTGATTAAAATTACACACTACAAATTTCAATACATATCTTGATTTAAAAATAAAAAAATCTAAAATACTAATGAAATCAAGTTTCAAACATTGGTTAAGATATTTGAGTGCTCTCAAATTCTAACTAAAAACAATTAACATTGGCTTCTAACTTCAATTTTAAAAAAATCAATTCATTCAAGATCAAAACAAAACGTACACTAAAAACACATTGGAAACAAAAGTTGTAAACCAATCTCTCACTGACAACAAGCTACACAAATGAGTACCATTGGCAGACCCCAAAGAAGAAGCATTGGTTAAGATTTATCTCATAGTTTCACTCTCCATGATGAAGAATTATTAGCTTTTTCAATGTCCTCTGTACTTTTGTGATCTCCATAGATGTGTTTGCCGACTTTCTAGAATAAAACTCATGAGTACCACAGCGTTAGTAACAAGTTTAGGACTGAACTCTACCGTCCTTCACTTTCCAAGAAAGACATGTCATCATATCCCTTTCTTATTGCATGGTAAGAGTAGCAATTTGAAATTTTCTTGAGTTAAGAGATTTAATGGTATACAGGTAAGAGATTCTAAAACCTCAAACTTGTTGGGTTTCTAAGTTTCTTCTTGTGACATTATTTATTCAGTTTCCACTTGTGATCTGTGCAAACCCCGTTTTCCAACACCCACGCATTCAACACAATTTGTGACATGTTTGTACTAACTTACATACGAGAACGGGACCAATGCAAATAATGGAAATTATATGTTTTATTAATAGAATAGATGGGTTGTTTAATAGTGTAAGAAAACACATTTGAAAAGATAAATGTTTTATTTTTCAATTTTTTTAATTTTATATTTAATGAAAATGTAAGCGTATTTGAGGCGGCAAAGCTCCATAGAGGGATGATGTACCAATAAATACTCTGATGTTCAACTTAGAATTTAATTGGGTAAAGTGAGAGGTTTATTGTAATAGATCATGTACGATCTCTTCTTATATAGTGGGATTTCATGTGAATTAGAGTAAGTTCTATTAAGATCGTTGAGAGATTCCTAGCACAATTCGTGGATTGCTATGTTATGTTTCTAGACAACGTTCATTTGTATTGAGTCTTGGTCCTGTCCGAAACAATATTAAATATATATCAAAAACATTAAAAGTTTATTTTAATACATAAAATGGAAGGATTTGTAAATAAAAAAATTGTGAATAGGAATTCAAATTATTTGCAGTAGTTTTTTGTTTTTGAACCAATTATTTGTAGTAGTTAGATGTAAACAGATGGGAAAGAAGAAAATAAATAAATAAGTAGTGTAAAACATGGTGAATAATAAGGAAAAGGACATTTTTGACAAATTGAGCTATTTAAAATCATATATTGAAGAGTGGAAAATAGCTGCCTCCCTGGTAGGTTCTTTGTATTTATTTATTATATAGTCCTGTTTTGCAGGGCCATGCAGAGGAGTAAGATTTCTGTTACCTGAAGGATTTAAAGCAAGCAATAGTGCCTTCAAGACATATAATGTTCTATTGAAGCAAAGGGGACCATTTTGTAGCATGCAGAGTATTATTTTTTTATTGATTCTCTTTTATGGGATTTGCGGCATTTGAGAAGTAATTTAGTAAGAAGTACTGAGATAGAGAGTAACACACCTTAATTTGTGTACTGCTTTTTGGGATCTTCTCATCCCAATTCCCTAAAGTAGGGGAGAGAGCCTCTAATTTATATGGTGTATTTTGATGGTCCCCAAGATGCATGTGGTTAGGGGAGATCTTCTTGTCTTCTAATTTGAGTGTTCTTTTTAGCTTTTGTTAAAGGAGCCAAAGCATGCCATGCAGCATGTGGCCCCATTACATATTTTACCTTGTACATTGTCCTTAATTTTTCAATTCTAGATTTGTACCCCTAGAATCCTAGTAGTGAATTGTATTGTTGTGAGCCATTTATTCCTCTCATGTTAATCTTGAAATTTGTGTCATTAATTACAATTGTAAGTACTGCACAATTAATGATGTTATTTTGTTATTTTTATGACAATATTATCATTGTACTTGTAATAGTAGTTATTTTTAAGACGAGTTTGTTAGAAGTACTAAATTAGTTAAGGGTTATGTTAATAAGTGATTTTAAGGTATTTGTTAAATTCATCATTTTTTTTTATCATTTTCTAATGCAATATTTTTATTTTTATCTTCTTAACCAATGCAATATTTTACGTAAAAGAGTCACATAGTTTAAATACCACATTAAACATTTTTATCTATCTAATGTTGGACTTTTAATATTGTCAACTTCTTTAAGAGTTGACATTTGTAGAAACATTCACTCTATCGTCATTAACTCGACAATAGTTTGATTCTTTTTCAACGACTTTACTCACTTATCAATATTCAATGAATTATCTTTATCTAGCCTATGGATAGCCATTTTCACAATCCAACGCTGAACGAAAACATCAATTGTTATAACTTAAGCACACAATGAGAGAGTTCAACCATTAGGTGAAAGAGTGTTCAAGCTTAAATACTACATTGAATGTGAAACTTCTAACAAGTGTCTTGATGTATTGGTTTATGAACAAGAAATACAAATTTATATTTACATTCACAAATGTTTAACTTATATTAAACATAATTTTTTTATTGGTTCTTTAAGAAGTACTAGTACTAGTACTTTGTTTTTTTTTTTTTAATATTATTTGGCATTTTGCGTGTTACTGCATTGCGGTTGATGATAATTCAAGTACGCTGGGAATCGCAGTTGATGCAACATTGAGCATACCAATCACATAAAACAATAACATAATGTTTCACATATATAATATTTTTCATCATCCAATATTTATTTTGCATCTCCTTCAATAATGGTCCTAGCAATCCGCAAGGTATAATAGTTTATTGATTTAATAATAATACTAGAGGCTTCTGTTCGTTTGGCTTTGTCTCAGCATTCATCCGCGTTAACATCTAAGCAATGTCCCCCTATGCTTTGCTAAATGACAAAATCTACATTCCAATTAGATTTTAGCTCTGCACATTAATACTTAAGTTATGTTTCTACTTTTACTTTTTCATTAGTACATAGTGTAAGTACCTTTATATATGGATCACACTGAACTAAATCAATGTATCTCCTCCCAATAATTAAGAAAAAAAAATCTGTTATTCACAAGTTATGTTTTTAATCGAATATTATTGCTATCTGGTCTAGGATAAGTGGTAAAAGTGTTGTGGTAAGTGTGATTTAAAAATCTCACATTAGATAAAAAGAATCGTGAATGCTTGAGCAATATAAAAGTAAGTGAACTCATAAATCTAAAGTCTTAAAACTTTAAGACTTACATATTCAACTCACTTATGCGATTGTTTTTAGTTCAATGTGATGAACCCCTGAATATCTCTCATGAGTTATTATCCAACAATAATATCATAGTTGATGGCTACTAAAGGGACTGACTCCTCCTTGTTTGTGGCCTATTGGTGGAGCAAGAAAAGGTGGTGCAGGTGTATTGGATGGAAAAAAACTCATGCTTGAGGGGGTGCTATACCTAATGAATGAGTGGACTCCAATTTGAGAGTGAGACTGTTGCGGCAATTGTGAACGTTGAATAATACTCCCTCCGATCCTTATTATAAGAAACAATTTACTTTTTAGATTCATTGAATAATTAATGCATCTCGTTATAAATATAGACTAGTACATCACATATAAGATGAACCTAAAAAGTCAATTGTTTCATATAATAAGGACCAGAATGAGTATATAAGTGAAATGTTAAAGCAAATGTCAAAAGATTTAAAGTTAAGATATTGTGTTCAAGTCATTTTTGTGAATGATTTTGTCCCAATGTGACAATCTTTCGTGTTTCCCTCATGATCCAACAAAAAGTTCTTAATATTTTGGGTGAAAAGACTTTTTTTTTTTTTTTAAATATGCCTTAGGGCATTATAAATAGAAAGAAAAAAAATTTATGGACAGCTCATGTTCTAGTAACAAACCTAACCTGCTGTCTTACTCTTAACTATTTTGCTTCTCAACCAAATATTGGAGAATATTTTTAAAATCCCAAGTAAATGCTCAAGATCTATGGGGACCGGCAAGCACAGTATTTTTGCAATAAGTTTGAAAAACTTCACTAAATTAATCACTGTTGTCTCCTAATTAGGCACTCATGCCAAAGCAATTGAGCTGGCTAATGTGTACCCTTGTTTAATTAGGCCATGTCGGTCTGTCATGTACACTAAATAGCAAGGACCTTGTCGCATATCTTTCAAATTAACTTTATGTATTAGGATCAATATTAGTGTTTTAGTTTTACATTGGTTTTTCAATCCCATATAATCAATTGCTACCAGTTATAAGCCACTAAGAAATGGGTAATGTTGAAACCAAAATTAATTTTAGTATTCATGGATTAGGTAGATCTGCCGGCCATACTTCCAAAATAGAGAGAAAATGACATATTTGGTTTTTTTTATGCCTTAATGAGATAAAATATATCATTTTAGTAAGACATTTGGTCCAAAAACACCGGTGTTCGGGATACTAGAAATTCCAATGTGATCTATTAAAATTTGAAATACATACTCCCTCCGGTTTCAAATGTAAGTAATTTTTCACTTTTTAGGTTCACTCAATAAATAATGTATGTAGTCTACATCATGGACTACATACATCATTTATTGAGTGAATCTAAAAAGTGAAAAGTTGCTTACATTTGAGACCGGAGGGAGTATAATTTAAAAGTAACTACTAATAAAAAACGTGGGTATAGAATATAGTGTGATATAAATAGTAGATGAGTAATGCTAACAACACTCTCTTTTAAGCGCACTCTCTAATACTGGTTTTTTTATTAGTTTAAATCATTGTGGGTCTACACTTTAAAAACTGAACCTCCACAAAGTGGTGAGACATACATTGATTTCATCCAAGGAATGAGTGAGTGTCAGTGAGAGTTTTGAAAAGTGAGTGTTACTGACATTCCTCATGATAGATAGTTTGGTCATTTAACCTTTTGGTTAAATTTTTTATTTATGAAAAAATATTTGTTCGAAAATGATAAAAAGTCAGTATATAGAAGTTGTTTTTGTTTGGCATTAGCTTGGTGTTTTTTTCTCCCTTTTTCATTCTTTTTTCCCCTTTTGTAACATAACTTAAAGAATCTAGCTTAGTCTTTGAAACAACAATCCAATTTTATGTCCTTCACAAAAATGAACCGGAATACAAATAATGAACGAATTAGAATAGTTCATATATAGTTGAATAGTCTCTTAAGTGACGTGGACTGTTAAATGCACTATGTAGTATTAACATTTTGGCATTGCTCTTGTTCAAAAACATTTTGGCATTGTAATGAAGAAAATATCGTTTTAATCCATCGCAAGTGAATAAGCTAATAACCTCAGGTCTATGTAACATGCATATATACTTTTTTTTGGTTGGAGTTTGAATATCGGATCTTGCATATATTATGCATTATCCATACCAACTGAGCTAAGCTCACGAGGACAACATACATATATACTCCCAACTCTAGATATGATCCATCTTCGCACGTGAAAAAAAATCATGTAAGTATGAGAGATAAAATTGTTCAAAAGTTGTCACAAAATAGTTGTACAAATATCATTTCTCAACGAAATATAACCAAATCACGTATTAGTCTCTCAAAATAAATAAATAAATAAATAAGAGACAATTTTAGTCCTTCTGAAACAAAATTGAATATTAAATAATCAGGTGGTTTTGATAATCAGGTGGTTTTGATAAGAGAAATGATAAGTATCACGAGAAAATATTCTCATGAAAGCTTCCCGACATACACTTTGCCCATCGTTTTTTCCACCCGGTCCAAGATTAAAACAAAAAAATTGGTTTAGTCTTTTTTTTCTTAAAACTGAAAACATGCTTCGGGAGGCAATCGGGATAGAGAAGTTAGCTATATATATATAGCACTTCTCTTTTGATAAATATCAATGATTGAAAACCGTAAACCATTCGCAAAATAAAATCACAGAATCAACTTAAAAATTGTTTAAAATAGAAACACCCAAAAAATATCTATCCGGATTCTTGTGCATATTTGCATACAAGCATGCTTTTAAGTTTTATCCTGCATTTGCAATCACAGGCAAAAACATATGAAGAACTTTCACTCATGTCATGTTTCCAAAGTGATAGAGAAATTTTCATCAAGTTTAAGTACAAACTATGAAAAAAATAATATGATTTCGATTCATTAATGAAGAATGAATAAATGGTAAAGAAATAATGATGAAGAATATGAAATCTTCTAATTTAAGATATTATAAAAATTATCCGATTGCTAAAATAAATAAATTATCCGATGACCAAATTGTTCCTAAATGTCCTTGACATTCCTCTTAGTTCTACATGGTGAACCAAGTGAGTTGGAGGAGTGTCACAACATGTTTCAACAACGAAAAAACATGGTTGAGAGGAAAATTTAACAAAGAGACTAACATGTCTAGGTTTACTTTTGTTGTTGTTAGTGATTAGATTTTTATTTTTTTTTGGTACAAGATTAGAATTAGAGTTTACTCAAGTAAAACATTGATATGGGGTTGGCTAACATGTATGGCAACATACCTTTAGGTCTAAAATAAATTTTGTGTTTTTTTTAGAGGATAAATTTTGTGATATTTGTTTAAAAGATAATAATTGAATCTTTTTTAAATATACTTGTGGCTTTGGTAACATCCACTTTGATCGAGTCGTGAATTGTGATTCAATTAACTCAAGATAATTGTTTAAAAACCTTGAAGTTTGGTTAGGTATTGATCCTCTCTAGTCTCTAGACAGAATTGATTCAAAATTTATATTTATTTTAAAACCTAAATTAAAATTTAGTAATTTCACTAAAATACTAGTAGAGGCTTTAATTGATATCATCTCATATTAAAATCCCTCTTTAGAGCTTCATATGTGTTGTTGGTCTGTCCTGGCATCCTGGGTACGAGTATGTGTTTGGGTATTAGAATACTCATTTCTTCTATAAATAAAAAATATAGTATAATACTCATTCTTTTTAATAAAACATACTTATTAGATTTTTTTAATAAATATTCAAAATTTAGTTCTTCAAATATTTTTCTAAATATCTACATGATGCATGAGATTTAGTTGGATACATAAGTAGAAAATACAAAACTACATTGCTAGTGTATATTAAATAAATTCTAGGGGAGCAATTATATTTCTTTTTTATTAGTTTATTTTAATATTAATAAAATAGTAAAAGATATACAAACATCAAAAGTAGCTAGGGGGCTATTATATAGTAAGATATATAAGGGCAAGATAGTACATATATTGAAAACCTGATCAACCTCAACAGCGGCTCATGTTTGAAATGGGGGTGTATATGTTAGGAAGATAGGGCCATTTTTTGAAAAGACCTGTCCCATATTATTTCTCACAATTAAATTCCATGTTCACTAATATATACATTTTCATGTGATGGTTGAGAGTGACCTTAAATTGCTTACTTAACACTTGTAGGCTTCATTCTCTTTCTCTCATTGTGTGAAAGAGAGGCAGCATCACATGGGAATACCAATCATGAAGGAAGCAAATGAGACAATGGTAGAGGATTTGGTGGAGCCATATTAATGCTTAACTCATTTGTAGGTTTCCTATCCGTCAACTCTTCCCGTGAAATTCTTCAAAGAAATATGAAACTCATTCTTTAAAGGACCCAAGGTCACAAATAAAATCCTATCCGAGTTTCTATGATACATTTGCAAATCGAAATGTGCTTATATATTTACTTCTTTAGAGAGGGAAATCAATATGCAGACTACATGATAAAGTTTGGAGCTTCTTCTAATATTGAGCTTCTTCTTCATGATTTTTCTCCAATGGTCTTGTAAATCTCTTAAATAGTGACGCCGATGACACTTTGTTCTTTAGGGAGTAGTTTACGTGTTCTATCTTTCTGTTTTTTTTTTCTCTAGTCTTTATCATTGTACCAAAAAAAAATTCAATAAATTAACAATCAATTTTATTAAATAAAGAATTATGTATCGACTTTTACCTTTTAAGAAATATCATTTAGAAGAAAAAAATATCATTTCATTGTTTATAAAAATGTTACTAAATATTTTACATTTTATTATAAAAATAATAAATATTCATTATTATGAGTAATAAAATTTCATAAAACTTAATTTTATTTTGTTAACACTTTTAATAAATAAAATTTGTTATTAAAATTTCTTGTTTCTTTCATTATCACTCTCTCTCTTTTCTCTTTTTTAGGATAAAATATACATCTAACATTCGATTTGTATGTAATACCAATTGTCAATTAATGGCACAGCATGAGGAATGAAAACTTAAAATTAGGATTTAATTGCATTTTTTATTTTCTCTTTTGAAATAATTATGTTTTTTTTATAAAAATCACAATTTATTTTCTCGATTTAATGGCGATGCATTTTTTTAGATGAAATTTGTTAGGTTAAATTACTGCTAACCTAATACAGCAAATGAGCGGGAAAATATTAGGTTAAATTGCTGCAAACCTAACAAAGTTAATAAATAAGGATAAGTGTAGAAAATATTGTCAAAAAAAAAGGCAAAAGGATAGGAATGAAATTGGTGCGATGCATTTTTTAAATTACTTCTAACTAATAAAGCAATGGGAGGAAAAATATTAGGTTAAGTTACTGAAGACCTAACAAAATTAATAAATAAGGATAACTGCAGAACAAGTCAAACTACTAGAGGTGTCAATAGAGCCCCAAATTACAAAGCCCCACCTAAAAAAACTCCACTAAACCCACTAAATGTTAAGCCCCTTTATTAAGTTAGATTATTTTGACTCAACCCACTAATTTTTATTTTTTTTTAGTGGGCTATGGTGACGGGGCTCCAGGCCCACTAAAATTTTACAATTTTTCTATTCTCTCAACAAGTTTCGCTCCCGCCCAATTGAATTGACGAAAACACCCTTGCGTTAGTTAAATTACGCAAGTGTTAAATTATACGCTACTTAACTAACGTAGCGTTAACTCACGCTACGTGCAATTTAAAGACAAGCAGAACACATCATTTCCTCATTTCTCATCTAAAATCTCTCTCAAATCACCTAAATCCAAACTTCCTTCAAGTTCATATCAAACAACACTCCAATAACAAGTAAGTTTTCATAATCAAACACAATTAACCTTCTATGTTTATGTGTTAGATTTTTTTCTCTTAAATTAGAAATTTTTTAGATTTAGGGTTTGGCACAATCACAAGAATGAAGAGGCGTTAACTTGGGAAGATGAATACTAGGATCAACATGATTTGTTCTGAAAGCTCATGATTATTGAAGAGGGAAAGAAACCGCCGCTACCAAAAAATGAGTCAAACAAAGAGGAACCTTTTTTGTTGGACACTCCCGAAAAACCAAAGAAACAATTTGAAGTAATTGCGGAAGATGAAGAAAATTCTATTTCACTTGATCTTCCCCAATCACTTGGTCATTAATGAGTGATTTTTGTTCGGTGTTAGTCATTTTTTGGTAGAAATTACACCGACGTATATTTTGGGGTCGAAATTGTAACGTTGGTTTTTTGTGGCCAATGTATAACTAGCATTATGTAATTTATATTGATATATATGATAATATGATTTTTATGTGATGAAAATATTTATTTATTCGTTATTAATGTTTACGCATTTATTTATTCGTTATTACATTTCATTTAATTTCATTCTAATGTATGATTTTTTTTCATAAAGCTTTTGTGAAGTGAAACATGTCTGAGGTTGCAAAAATTGAAGGTCGTGTTCGGTACTCTTATTTGAAAAAGACAGTTGAGGTTATGATAACGCCGACCAACTCTCTTGATGATTTGAAGGCACAACTTAACACTTATTTTGAGCATCTTGGTGAAAATCAATATACATGTCACTTGTTTGGTCAAATGCCATGCATAGACTTAGGAGAAGATAGAGATGAATACGCATGGAAAACGGCAAGCTATATGCCTTGGCTTATTGAAGACGATAGCGACGTCGGATTTATGTTTCGGAATATGGTGGAAAATAATATATTATATATGTATGTTCGTTGCATATGCAATTGCGTTGAATGTAAGTAGGGATTTAATTTAATGGTATGTAATGAGTTGTTTAATTATGGACACTATGTAACGTTTTGATGAATTTCAAACTTTCGTGTACTTTGAACCAAATGTTGGTTTGATTTAATTATGGACAATTGTAAAAGATAATGTATTTTTCTTGTTTATGACTGAGTACAAATATTGTACGACTAATATTGCCTTTGGAAATGCTCCGATTGAATTACAGGTAAAAACTGACCGAAAATTGCTTGGTTCAATTATGCAGAACCCACTGTCTGCATAATTGTTTTCCTTAGCAGTTAACTGCCGATAGAATACTGAAATCGGCTGCAGTTAACTGCCGAAGTTACTTCGACATTTAACTGCCATGGAAAAACGAAACTGACGGCAGTTAACTGCCGAGGGGTATTTGCGTCTTTTATGTGTGTTTCGGCCTTGTAACTTGTATGAACAACAATTTTCAATAGGTTAATGTTCATAAAAAAATGGGTTTAGGTTGGGATTTGGAAGGGTTTAGATTAGATCCAATAATGGGTTTAGATTGGAATATGAAAGGATTGATGTTGATGATGAAAAATTGGAATTCGAAAATGAGTTTTTTATGAAAGATTGGAAGATGAGAACAGGAACAAAGGGAAGAGAATGAACAAGAGAAGAGGAAGAAAGAAGAGGATGAAGGGAACACAGAGAAGAGAAGAGTTTTTTTTATTTCTTTTTTAATTTTTATTTGTAGGAAATTCAATAGAAATGATCATATGTTGTGAGTTCATTGTATATTTGTGTGCTTTCTAAATCCAGCCATTGATCATCCATCTTAAATGACACGTGGACAAGGGGTTAACAATTTTTGAAAAAAACTAACGAAGAGGACCAAAATAGTAAACGACAGAAGAGTTATGGAACCAGATTGAAACACTTAATAGTTAAAAATAAAATAAGTTAAGGAACTGAGTTGTATTAGGCCAAATAAATAAAAGCCATGACCACCAGAAGTGAATCACGTTCCAACTAAAGGTTGAACCACCAATGCTAGTCAGCAATTTCAATCTCAAAATATAGGTTTACAACAAAACAACCGCAAAACAAGTCAAACTAGAAACTACCTCCGAAAATGCCACCACAAGAAGTAAGATCCAAAGAACCATGTGTTCCACCATCCATATTATATTTAATCCAAGTTGTAGGAGGAGAGCCAATCAACTTGAATATTTTTTTCTACACTCATAGGATGACCATAGAGTGAGAAGAATTTTAAGAATTTTTTTTTGAAGGAGAATTTTAAGATTTTTTTCTACCAAAAATTTTAAGGAATAGTATATCCATCTTTCCTGTGTAATCCTCTCCAGTTTTCTGCTGTTGTTGAATCCCAGCTATTAATTACACTCTCTTTCCATTTTTTATTTTAAAACATATTCTCTCACCTCTTTAATGGATGGTTAGGATCTCACATGAGATAAAAACACAATCCCCTCCCCTTGTATTTTAGTATAGAACGAAGATTTTACATATAAGTGCTTGCATTTTCTCTGTCCGAAATAAGTTTGGATTTTGATCCGTCTAATCCCCACTGACCCGTTTAGCAAAACAAAGAGAGAGAAGTGACCCACTCCACTTGTAAACTGGGCTAGTAAAGGCAACTTATCCCAGTTTATAATTGGTTAGAGGTAACGTACTTATATAGTGAAAAAATATAATAAGTGGGGAAATAAAAATAAATACGAAAGTAAAAATATGATGATAATAAAAATAATTTTGGGTTTAGGCTTATAAAAGTACGATCTTATAAAATGAAAGAAGTGTGTTTTTTTTTTTTTGGTAAAATGACAAAAAAAGTGTGTTATTTAAACAACCATTTACATGATAATTTATAGGACAATTATAGATGGTGGCGGGGGCAACAGAGAGACAATAAAAACAATCTTATAATTATGAGAGATAAAGTTATCATAAATTTATCGTATAGATATCATTTCTTAGATTAAAAAGTTAACTTAACAGGCCAGATATCATTTCTTAGATTAAAAAGTTAACTTAACAGGCCAGTTCATTATATTTGTCTCTAAGCCATCATGACCTGTGTGTATTAGGTGGGACGAGACAATTTGATTTATTATATATATAGTTGATTGAAGTTGAATCCATAAAAAATTTGATGGATTAAACGAACTAATCTAACAAGACAATCTTTTACACGTAAAAATAAAAAGTCAATCTTTTACAATTTTTTTTTTGTTGATACTATAGCATTATTATAGCTTTTGCCTTAGTTTTATTTTTCTCAACTTGTTCGACAATTTTTGTGAGGTATGTTTATAAACTTGTGCAATTAGAAAAATTGAAAAAATCACCATCAACAATGGCGATGTGACTCATAAAATTGATTTAGTTAGAACATAATAAATGTAGACTTCTTAATTTACAATGCAGATTTTTGTGTAAATAATATTATAAGGAGTAAAATTTTGGTTAGCTAACTATTATGCACATGTGTAATGCGCTAACATTGTTAGCTAATCATTCTTCTGACAACTATTTTCTATAATCTTTTTAATTTTCTGTCAGATGAATGATTAGAAAAGCCAGAAATCCAACTATCAACTAAATCTCTAGACAAATCCCAATCCCAAGATCATTGAAAACCAAGATTTTGAGCTCGAATTTGGTTTAATCACTTTAGCTTCAGTTTCAACTTTCAAGTAATTCTGGCATACTCATCAAAGTGTCCTTGTCCTGGTCTTTAGTTGAACACTGTTGCTTCAATTATGAATTTATGATTGATAATATGATAAAGTTTAGTCATATGTTAAATCACTAGGTAGACTTTGCTTTAGGAATAGGAAATATTATTTCTGTACAACAACCAGGGATAACTAAGTACAGGTGAAACATTTAACATTATTAAATCCAAGTTTATGAAGCTATTTTACCAGTACTTGAGAAGAAATTTCGTTTTGGAACAGAATGTAATAAAAAAATTCAAGTAATATCGGATCGAAGCCTTTGGGCCCGAAGGTCCATCTGGGTCACAAAAAAGATGTCCTGAGCTTCCTATACATAGCTTTGTCCAAATAAGACTTGCTACACTTGGCATGGCCGGTTATGACTGGCTTTCTTCTCTTCAGATAGCCACTTCCCAGTAGCAAAACAAACATGCAATGGAACATGGTTTTGGTGAGAGAATTACAGTGGATGTAGCCAAATAGCATATAGTGCCATCAGCGTAGTGCCGTCCCTTATATGAGTATGAAACAACATATTTACATGTAAGTTTTGATATTCTGTACGCAGCATGTATACATTCATGCGAGAACAAGTTATAGCATATTCTTAGTTTGTAAAAACTGACAGCTAACCACAATGTCGACAGCATATGGCGTTTGTCAATCACAAGTTCATTGGGAATTATATTACCAATATTGTATCATCGCATTTGCAAATTTTGCATTATGAAAAACTAGCTGCTAAACTTGATATGCCAATAAAGAGTAGAAAATCTGTGCAGTTAAATATGCATGCTGCTCAAAATTGGAGAATATAGGCTTAAAACGCACATGTTCCTTCTAATCTTACTTAGGATATTCCTACATAACCATACCTTGTGTCATGCTGGCTTTAACGTGGCCGTGTTCTTCCAACAGCCATTTGGACCTTATGCTAATTGATCATTGTTGAGCAGTAATGCACTAGCAGCAAACCAATGCAAACTTTAACGTGTAAACTCACAGCCACAAAGAGAAAGAAACATGTTTACATTACTTGTAAAGTAAAAAAGGAACAAAAAATGGAAATCTGGAAGTGGTTAAAGAAGCATGGCAGAAAGGATAATCCAATTGATCAAACAATTTCACAAATTACAAAAAATAACATGAGTCGCTAATAATTTTAAAGGGAAAATTTCCCATGGCTGGGTATTCACATCAGAAACTAAACCCTTTTCAACTTGCAGTTTCTACTATAGTTGTCACTAACTGGTCCTGAGTTTGTCTAGTTTATTTTTTAATTAAAATGAGTTGCTTCTCTACACCTAGAGACAACTGATTTAAGTTACTATTTGTTCGTGTGTGTTCAGCAATTACATAAAATACCCATTATGATTATGCTGATTGCAAGATTCTTCTACCTAGTCACAATAAATTAGTATCCATTAATATCATTTTAACCATTTACTTGGCTTCTACTTGTAAACATGTGAGTGTGTGCATAGGGAATAACAGTGATTATTTTATGAGCAACACATTAATAGTGAGACATGCATCAACAATTGAACACACAAATTATATAATCACATAAAAGGTCACCCCGTGGTAGCCACAAGACTTTGAGCATGCATCCTTCCACACAACAGAAATCTGAGGCTCACAGGAGGCCTGAAATGGAAGAATGCGAGAACTCCGCAATCCTATGGAAGTTTTGGCATATCCAGAGCCAAAACATACATGCCATCCCTTGTCTAGATCAAGAGAAAGTTGGCAAGCACCGATATCATATGTAGACATCTTGAAGCAACATCTATGTGCCTCAAACTCGTCCCTGGAAAATTCAGGAGAAGCATTACTAGTATCTTTAAATGACATTGTTTATACTTTCAAATTATGGAGTAACAGACAAGTATTACACAAGGTACGTGTCCCATATGGTGTTGCTTGTATGTACACATTTAGAAAGGAAATAAAAGCTTCTTTCTAACTATAGAGCTCTGAAATGAATGCAAAACATCCTTTACACTCAACTTAGCATGAAATATAAAACTTATACACAAGTCCCATGAATCATATGAATCATTGAGCCTCAATGATAAATCAACATTTAAATATAGCACTTAACTTCAATTATCAGTAACCATGTCATGTTTCCCACATGTCTATAAAATTAAGAGGATAAACGAACAAATTAAAAAAAGATCAGAAATGATCATTTATTCATGGAGTTTAGCATCTACATTTTTAAATCATAAAACATAAATGAAGGACAGAAATATTTCATTTTTCTTCTTACAGTTGAATGAGGCTAGCAAAAATCTAGTATGGAACTCTAACGCTGAGGAAAAGGTATTAAGTTGAAGATAGAAAAATTCCTGTCATCTGAAAGGAATACTATTTTCAGAAGAAATCAAGTTTCTTAGCTCCGTTAAGTGTTCATCGTTTGATATGTTAAGCGAAAGACGGAGGTTTGTCATTAATGCTTCTTGTTCCCAACTTAAAGGTCCTGACACAAACAATGCCTCAATTGTACAACGATAGGCATGCAACTCTAACCTATGAATTTTTCTTGCCAATTCTTTTCGTGTGGGACGGGAACAAGTAGCTTCCATGTATCCCCTCTCGCAGGTAGACTCAGCATCGCTGTATGAACTGTCTACATCTTCAAATGGACCTGCAGATACAGGAAATTGTAATTTATAGGAATTCCCACTGGTGATACTACAGCTACCAACAGAGCATGTAACACTATCGGCAAAGTTTGAATCAAAGTTCTGTCCAAATGAACAACCCACAGCAGCAGTTTGTTTCCTCCTCTCTATGTCCATATCAACAATCCCAGTCTTCCTATTGTTTACAGAAGCATGTTTATATTCTTCAGCTGGCATATGTCTTGGAAAACGGACATTTTGTACATGTTTAAGTGGTGTGGGTGGGTTTCCAACTCTTGCTTTGTAACATCTTCCATCATCCTCAATTGCCCTTAACTTTGGCAGAGGTTCAGCATATGCTTCAACTTGTGAATGGTGTCCTCGTTTCAATGTTTTAAAAGAAACAGGACAGGACTCCCGATTATTAAGTTCTTTCTTTTCAGGTTGATAGTAAGTCGAATCTGACAGTTTTCTCTTTGTATCTATCTTCTGAAGTTGCGTACTAAAACGCTTTCCATTATCACAGCTAGCAGAACCCTGAAGATAGTAGAAGCATAAATGAACATTAATTCATAAAATAGCATAGTATGATCCAGAAATATTTACATAGAAAACTTGAAAGCTACTTAAACAAAAACAAATCAGAACAGAAGGAAATTTGGAAGTAAAAGCATAACATGACCAAACAACCTAAGAAAATTTCCTTTATTAAAATTTCAATTAGTTAGTTTTAGCAAACAGAATACATTGAATCAAGGAAATTCCAAAAGCTTAATAAAAACCAACTCAACATATGATCTGCAACCAAATTTGTACTGGCAAGGGCAATTGGTATTTGCAACAGAAAATTAAAAAAACAAAATGACTCATGGGAAAATAAAAGTACCTTTCCAACCACAAACCACTTGTCATCTTGCCACGACTGTCTGACCCGAATATCAAATTTGCTAACTTGAAATTCCACAGAAGATCCAAGTAGCCTGACAGAAATGTACTTTTTCCCTAAAACCTTCAAAACCGTAGCCATCTTCCAAGAGAAATTCTGATACACTTCCACAATATCACCTGGAGTCCAATTCTCCACAAGTTCAAGTGCCGGCGGACACGGCCTTATCAATTTCCTCGATACCAGCTCCACAATTTCTTCATCCATAGCACCTCGAAATCCCTCATACATAACAGTGTAACGGTGGCCTTTACCACCGATGATTTCTGCGCATAGCCAGGAGCCAGAAGGCACCTCAGCTTTGCTTAGCACTTCCACCTTAGTCCCTTTCTTGAATCGCATGATCGCTAATATGTTTCTGTAAAATTTCAAAACAAAATCAAAATCAAAACAAGAACAGCAACAAAATATCTAAATTTTAACAATCATAGTCATCAACTACTTATAATTTAGAAATTTTAAAAAGGAAAATGATTAAAATTTAACCTCTAATCACAATCAACATATAGAACTAATTGAATTAACAATCATAGCCATCAATAAATAGAAAAACATTATTCCAAAACTTTTACTTTGAATTGCTTTAGATCTTGACTTGTAAGACCAGAAAAAGAAAAAAAAAACTACTTTTTTTTAATACAATAATAAAGTTGAAAATTTTGATTATGCAGAAACAAAAAAAACAAAAAAAAAAACAGAAAACCAAACAAAGCTTATGTTCAAAATAAGCGATGAATAAAAAAACAGTAAAATTCAAAATCAAACATAACAAACAAACAAACCAATCAGTGAAATGTGATTAAACAGATTTCATCAAATTTCAATGCTGAATCCGATCCACTTTGCTTTAATTCAGTTATTTTCCAAAGTTTAAAGGTTCATTCTTTTTTGTTATTTTTCATTGTTTAATAACGAAAAAAAAACCTCATAAATACTAAAATATAATAAATAACAGAACCTGATAATAGAATTATGAACCTGTTCTAACAATTTTCATCATCAATGAAACACAGAGCAATGAATTATGATGCTGAAGTTGAAAATAAAAAGCTCATTGATTAATTAAAAAATAATGATTAAAATGATGATGATGATAATAATAATTGAATAATAATTAAGAGAAAGTGAAAATGAGAAGCATGAAGAAAAATGAGTGACCTTATTCCGATGGAGAAGACGATGTTTTCGTTTTTGTTGATTATTATTTTCACTCTCTTCTTCTTATGCGGTTGTTGCAGAAATTTTTTGTTTTTTGTTTTTATATTTTGTTAACAATATAATCTATAATCATGGTTAATGTGTGTGTTTGTTATGTTTAAATTTTTAAATTATTAGGTGTTAATAAACTTATAATAAGAATTTGATTATTAATTAATTAATATTATATTATTAAGGTGAAAGAAAACTTGATTTCCAAGCTGCCAAGTGGGCAAGAATAGCTTGTTAGGGTGGAAATTAACTGTTCCATCTTATAATACACTTTCCATTCCTTGTGTCACCCGTCTCCTTTTCATTTTTCTTTTTCTCTTTTTCTAACTTTCAATTAAACAAGTTTGGATTTGCTCTCCTTCCAAAAAAAAAGTTTGAAAAAGAG
>Ga0228711_1001658_pt1 | contig 33225 bp, 11 predicted proteins | sample MedpolnodulmetaG_2_FD_177996 | JGI IMG/M metagenome (GOLD analysis project Ga0228711, IMG submission 177996) | Root nodule microbial communities from Medicago polymorpha collected in Santa Monica, California, United States - brown nodules | ecosystem: Host-associated > Plants > Roots > Nodule... | reverse complement strand
TAAATACAAAAAAAAGCAAAAAAAAAAAAGAAACAGAGAGAAGAGGGCCCGACTCGGAACATGAGGAATTTTAAAATACCTCTCTGCCGAATTTTCCACTGAAAATCAGAGACCGATCCGGGTCATATGACATACGAACGTAGGGTACAATGACACGTGTCAGTGACAATTTGGGTCAAAAATTGGGGTATGACAATACTGCTCTGGACTCCCCTTCATCCCTCCTACTCCTCATCCGGAGAACCTGGTGCTCATTTACCGGACGATACTCATCCTGGATCCTCATCAACACACTCTGATAGTATGGATTTGGCTCTCCATAAAGCAATGCTCCTCATTAATGCCGATGATGTTCCCAAAAGCTCGGAGTGGGTCGGGAACTTGTCTTTCATACTACTCATGAATAGTTACCTCCTCATTAGGAGGCCTATGAGGTGGGTCCTCAACAACCTTTATAGGATGGATCATCAACAGATGAGAGACACAGCAGAACCAAATTTTGTACCCCTTTCTATAACATGGAGCAGAAAATTTGTGAAGGTAAAAACTATCTACTCTGGCTCAAGAGCTGCAAAGATAGTAGAAGGTCTAGGAATGCCCAGCACATAGCCATACTGCCTAAGGACCCGCTCCGGTAAGTGAAGGCGCCTTGTGTTACTAGCCATGATCCACCCGGAGTACCAGTAAATATCCCGAAAAGGCATAATATCATGGTGATCCTCGTATGGCCTCCAGTGGACATCATCATTCACCATCAGATCTATGAGGCCTCGGTAGTGTGAAGGTGAATCATGGCCCTTGACAGTCCCACACGCGGGTCACGACAATCATACTTTGGATTAAGCTTCTACGCATAGAGCTTCTTAAAGTGCTCCATAGCCCATGCCTACAAATACAAACTATAACACCCTTGAACCCCACAATCAATATTTAATGCAAATAAACAATTATTTCAAAAAGGTTCAAGCTAATACGCCATCATTTTCTCAAAAGTATAGACAAGAAGTCATCATCATCAAAGAAATCACCAAGTTAATTTCTCATCATTTTCATTTCATCACCATCATCACAAGTGTACAAGTATCACTAAATAACAAACATAATCATTTACACACCTCCACACATATTCAAATAATCATGTATGAGTCATTTCACATAATTCATATGCATGTAATGCTCTAGACACCACTCTACATGCATGTGGTACCATTTGAATATCGGAGATACCGAGTGATCCCCCACAATTTACATAATTGAACAATTCGGATTTATTTTACCAAATTATTCCCCACCGTACGTATCCCACCATTGTCAAATTGGATAATATGGATTTACGTTACCAGATTATCCCTCACCATTGACATAACAAGACTATGAATGCATGAACTTCAAGTAAAGACTCGACAATGCATAATCCACAACTCATCATTATATAATTCGCACCATTATATAATATATCCCACTATTAATCCACCATTGCATCATCAAGTAATTACATCCACACATCAAACAATCATCATCATCAAACAATCATCATCATGATCATTATCAATAATCATCATTAAGCATTTATCACATCAAAGAATAAATCCTCATCATTTAGCAATTATAGCATTTTAGGCACAATCATTTTTTGTTATATCGGTGTCTTTTTTACTACTCTTAATACTTCTCTGACATGCAATTTGAGGTATCGTTTGACTTAGGAAATGTTAGACATAGAAATCCCTTGTAAGGTATGTGGGTATGTGCACTTGTAGATGCTAGTTGTGAGACATCAGACTAGGTTTAGTATCACACAAACTGTTGGAACTCAATGCTTCCTTTTTACTAACTGAGAGAGACATCAAAGGTAAGCGACTAGAGATGATTTCCCATTACATGCGAGACATAGAGATCTATGAAGGGTGATAGGTGAAGGTATAATTAGAATATGAGGAGACAAGGCAAACCATTAGCTAATGAACTAACTAATGAAATTTAATCCCAACACAGTTTATCTATTGATGGTTTCACCATACTCATATATTATCGATAAACATTGTCAACCATCTAAATACTACCACACCATTTACTAACTAACATCCTAACGATTCATTAACTAAGTCTCCATGAATACGTTAAAATAAATACTTTGATACCGCATTGCTACATTCAGGTTCATCAACCACAAACCACATATGAGGTTATTATTAGGGGGTCCCCACTCATAGGAGAAAATTGGCATCCCTATATAAGGTTGTATCTAATTTCCTGATTAATCTAATACGCGTACAAATTTGAAACAAAATGTTAGAATTACCGTGTTAAATGACTATTTTTTTAATATTTGGAGCAATTTTACCTAATTGTATATATGTTTTTTTGTTGTTTCCAATAGATTCTTTCAACTTGATGTAATATTATTCGAGACATATCGGATATTAAAAATGGGTACCTCTCCTTTTTAGTGCATATTTTAACATTTTAAATTATATATGATTAAGTGAAAAATTTTATGGTATTGAAATTTCTTATTATTTTGAATAATGTCATTGGAAATTTACAATAATCAATCTTATATTTATAATTGTATAATAATAAAATAAAAATAAATTATAGATTACATATTTAAAAATTTGGTTTTGAAAATCTTTGAAAATTGTAGTTAAAGAATAATGATTTACATATATTCAAATATGTATAATATTTGTTGTTATAATAAAAACAAATATTGACTAAATAAACCAGGAAAAGTAACATTTTTACTACATTTAAAACAATAAATTTCTTTTATTGAATACTTGATTAAAGAAAATCTCATTTTAAATGTCAAATTCAAACTAAGTAACTTGATCACCTCAACCAACTATATAAGAAAGTTATGTGTTACTTTGTATTGACATAAAATTAAAATACAACTTCATTTTATATCTCTCTTTCTCATTTAAGCTCTAGCTTGTTCTAGTTTAACAATGTGCCTACAGTAAGGAACATTGATTACAAAGGAGACAAAGTGAAAGTATGCAGCGATGAAGAAAGGTTTATTGGTTTGTACTAGGAAGCCACAATTGTTTCATGCCTTGAGAATGAAAAATATGTGACAATTGTGGTTTTCCTTTAGAGTGAAAATCATACTAGGAAATATCATATATTTAACATTTTCAAGGCATGAAACAATCGTGCCTTCAAAGTATGATCCTCTAAACCCTTCTTCATTGCTGCAAACTTCGATTTTGTCTCTTACTATACAGTTGATGTTCCTTACTGCAGTCGCATTGTTACATAAAAACAAGTTAGATGCAGATGGTGTTGTGGTTGTTGATGTATGTTGAACCTACTTAATTCAAGTCTACGTGGATACAATAAAATAAATACTTGGATGCCACATTGTTACATTTAGGTTCATCAATGACAAACTACAAATGGGGTAATAGCAATAGGGTCCCCACTCATGGGAGAAAACTAACATCCCTGTATAGGATTGTGCATAAGTTCATGATAATCGTAATAATCAAACATATTTGAAACAAAATGTTAGAATTTCTATGGTTAAATAATATTTGTTTTTAATATTTGAAGCAATTTTACCTAATTGTATATATGTTTTTTTTCTTCTATAGATTCTCTCAAATGGATGTAATGTCATTCGAGATATGTCAGACAATAAATATGGATACCTCTCATTATTAGTGCTACTTTAGCTTTTGAAATTATATATAATTAAAAGGCTCACGCCATACACGGGTTGACGTTACCAAAATAAATATATTTTCTTGTACGAAAATTATATTGAGAGTTTCTTACTTGTAGATATAAATATTTAATTATTATTATTCATTAAAACATAATTATTGAGAGAGTAATCCTTTTCTTATCCCCCACTGTTGATCCATGCAGGTTTTGAAGGAAACTTGAATTTGATGAATAAATTAAAATACACTTTATGCTATTGATATTTCTTATTATTTTGAACATTGCCATCGTAAATTTAATGAATAAATAAATATATATTTCTTATTATATTTGTATCATAATAAAATAAAAATAAATTATAAAATATAGATATTTGAAAACTCGATTTCGAAAATCTTTAAAGATTGTTCTTAAAGAATGATGATTTACAAATATCTAAATATGTCTAGTATTTGTTGTTATAATTACAAATAAACCAAAAAAAAGTAAATTTTTTTACATTTAAAACAATAATTTCTTTTATTGAATACTAGATTAAAGATAATCTCATTTACAATGTCAAATTCAAATTGAGTCACTTAATGACCTCAACGAACTACTTCCTCCGTTCCTTGATACATGCAGATTTTGAAAGAAAAAAATTGTTTCACTTTACATGTCATTTTGATAGTTTAAGATTATGTTTTGGCAATTTTACCCATGTCACCCATTAATAATATTTCAGATTTTCCATAAAATAATTACTCTCCCAAGTAGTAATAATAAATGAAAACATTGAAAAAATATTAAATATGCAATTGATCTCTGCAAATAGGGCTCTTTTGACTTTTGGTCTTTACAATTTTTTTTTAAAAAAGACCCATACAAAATTTTCTATCTTTTAAAAAAGTCCATGAACCCGCTTTTGAGGTGATTTTTTAGTGTTTTGGACGCACGGTAGTTGCTGATTGTGCAACTTTTGCCACGTGGCGCTTACATGGCTTTTCAGTTAATTAAAAAAAACATTCTAAAAATTATTTTTGAAATTAAAATATGAAAAATATATTTAAAAATTAAAAAGCTGAAAAAATTCCAAAAAATTTCAGATTATTTAATTTTCAAAAACTGAAATTATATAATCTGAAAATTTTGCAAAAAAAATCTTAAAATAATTTTTTTTGAAAAACAATCTGAAAATTATATATTCAACAAATTTCGAAAATACTGATAGTTAAATTTTCGAAAATTATAATTTTTCAGATTATATAATTTAAAAAAAATTATTTTTCATATTTTAATTTAAAAAAATTAATATTATGATTTTAAATAACTATATAATTTTTCAAACCCCCGTCGTAGTGTTTGGATCTACTCGAGTTCCCATCTGCTCCAGTTTTCCTTTGTGTTTAACCGATATGTGTGATTCCCCATCGTCGCGTCATTTTTCGGAAATCAAGGCTATTTGATTAGCGTTTGACTCACTTTTATTCACGACTGAACTTTTAATTAGTTTTTCAAAAGAATGGAAAAAAGTTCAAACCCTAAATATCCATAGTATTCTATGGGAACCTCTTGATTTTATTAATTGTGCTATAAACTTGCTTGTTTAAAAATGGAATTTAAAAGTGATAAAAAGAAAAAAGGAGACCTATTTTATCTACATTTTTTATTGTTTGGAAGGACGAGTGTCCTTTGCCTACGTACCCGTGAGGGATCAAAACCTCGTAGTTTGGGGTAGAAATTGCGTTTGATTTGTTTTGTGTTTTTATTAGTTTTGAAAAAGGTTTTAAAATAAAAGGCCAAGTGATTATATTAAAGAAAATAGACTCAAAATGAAATTAAATTGATTAAACATTTGATTAAGAAAATAAAATAAAAAAAGGGATCCCTTGATTTGGCATCAAGGTTTATTGTGAAAATATTTTTGTGAGTTTGATACTATTTGCATGTTTTTGTTGTTTTTGAATAGTAACTAAACTAAAATTAACACTAACGGAGCGAGAAGATAAAGTGTAGGTATTTTGTGGTGATGTTGGATCACCACAAAAACCTTTAACCTAATACTAGAAGCATAAAAATAAGGCATACACACACGCACACATGCTTGATTTACATTAAAGCCTAATATACATTCTAAAGGTCTGCGGGAAATATAAATAACAAGAAAAAATAAATTATTTACATTAAGCCTATTATACATTCTAAGATCTTTTCAATAATATAAATGGCATAAATAAATATATGAATAAAATAATAAATCTAATCCTAAAATAAAATACGCATGAAAAAATATATATAAAAAAACAATTACAATGCTAAAGAATAAAATGCATGGAAGACTTGAAAAAAAAATAAAAATGGGGTACAATCACAGGGTGGGGGGTGCAGCAGTATGTGTTTATGTGCAGGAAGTAGTGGAAAGAAGTAGCAGAAAAAGGCAGTTGGGCCTTGCTGGATTTCAAAATGGGCTTAGATGCTTACTGGGTATGGGTTAGCGAACCGGTTCGGTCCATGAACCTTGGGTCGGTTCAGGAGAAGTATTTAAGGGTTTCTCATGGTTTTTTCTTCATTTTTCTTTTCTCATTCTCCCTCTTCTTCTTCTTTCCCTCTCAAGTTCTCTGTTCTCTCTCTTCTTAGTTCTTCTTGTCCGATGAGGAGATAGGGTGGTGGGTGGTTCCCGGAGCGGTGGCCAGCCACTACAAGGTGGCGCCGCTGCCGCCAGAACCACCAATTATTATTATTTTTACTAATATTTTTTGTTCTAACCTCTTTTCCACCTCTTTCTTCTTCTGTTTCGTCGCTGGTGGAGAAATGGGCGGCGGCCAGCCATTATAAATGGCGGCGCCGCCGTAATGAAAACCAACAAAACCCCTTTTTTTTGTTTTGTTTGGGTTAATAGGTCTTTACCCCTGTAATATAGGTCATTTCCGGTTTTCCCCCTGTAAATTTTTTTTTTTTATTTACCCCCTGTAAAAAACCAGAAATCCAGAAATGACCTATATTACAGGGGTAAAGACTTATTAACCCTTTTTGTTTTCACTTCTTCTCCTACTCTTTTCTTAACCTAAACCTACCAAAAGACACAATAACAACCCTAGATCTAAAAACTTTGAAAATAATTACCTCTTTGAGTGATTTGTGTTGCTTGAGTCGGTTCTGACGTTGTTTGTCTGTGTGGACTTGCCTGGACGTTGTTGTTTGGATGATAGCTTGAATCTGTACGGTTTTGAGTTTGTGTAGGTTGTGAGCTACGGTTGTTGATTCGGTTTGTATGAATTTGGCTCAGCTGGATGTGTTTTGAACCTGTGTTCTGTTTGATGATTTGCCGAGTTTGGTGCGGTGGTGGGTTTGTGCTTGGGTCGTGACTCTTTCCTTCAAATGGCTGGTTTGTATGGTTGTTTGACGTATTGAGGATGATGGTGATGATTTGTGTATTGGGTGGTTTAGGTTTGTGAAGTTACGCTTTTTTGAAAGCTTGTGATGCGATTTGTGCTTTGGGTTTTTGAAGGCTTTTGCATTGATTTCTTGATTATGTTGGTTAATTCTTTGTAATTTGTAGGGTTAGAAAAATGGATGTTGATCGTGATGATGACACGGTAAGGTTGTTTTGGATGAACATGTGCCTGGATTTGTGTGTAGGTTCTATGGTGAATATTGGTGTTATGAATAATTGTTGACAGGTTTTGAAGGTGAATCGGTTTGCAATTTTGTGGTTCTGATGTGAACTTGTGTATTGTTGTATTGTGGCCTCCCTTTGAGATGAATTGCGTGCTTCTTTTATAGTACCAGTGTCAGGGGATTAGGGTTTGTTAAAGATGCAGAAAAATTGGCATTTTTGGATTGGAATGAATAAGAAAAGCGTTACTGTTCCTGGATTGTTGCAGATGAAGATGAAGGTGAACTGGATTGGAATGGCCCGTGTGAGGCGCGTGATAGCTGTGTTTGGATGAGGACCACTTTTTTGGACATTATTTGGAAAAAATAAAATAATAAACAAAAGAGATAAAGACTAAAAAAAGAAGTAATTAAAAAAAGAAAATGAAAAGAAATAATGACTAATAAGAAAAAGTTAAAATTGAAATTAATTAAAAAATAAAAGATAGAATTAAAGATAAAAGATAAAAATAAAATAAAGAGAGAAGAGGGCTCGACTCGGAATCAATCATGAGGTATTTTAAAACACCTCTCTGTCGAATTTTTACTGAAAAGTCATGGACTGATCAAGGTTAAATGATGTATGAATGTGGGACCTTAAGTCAAAAATTGGGGTATGACAGATGCCCCTATTTAAGTTTCTTCGTCCGAAGATTTGAAGATGGAATCTTTGATTTGACGGGCCGAAGAGACTTAAATATCTGTACACCATTTTTGACCTAAGATGTTATGAATGCTTGTTATGCCATTATGAATGCAGGACGACAAAGATGATTTGACTGGAATGAGAAAGAACAATGAGATACCTAAATTCGTTGAAGAAAGGGATCCGACTCCGTTAGGGGATACTGTAGGTTCACTAGGGAAGATGATTGTCCACTATCGTATTCGTTCGGAATGATAGCTTAATGGAGACAAAACTTTTAAGTGACACCTCTCGACCAGACACACTGGGGATGACACTTTCGAGAAAATAAAATGTGATTTCAAATTGTTCATTGGTTGGAACTGCCCGTTTGAAACATGATGAAAGGTAAACTCAAGCGGTCCGTTGTTTAGGACTGACAGCTTGAAACAGGACAAAAAGGTAAACTCAAGCGGTCTGTTGTTTAGGACTGGCGGCTTGAAACAAGATAAAAAGGTAGACTCAAGTGGTCCGTTGTTTAGGACTGGACGCTTGAAACAAGATAAAAAGGAAGACTCAAGCGGTCCATTGTTTAAGACTAGCGGATTGAAACAAGACAAAAAGGTAAACTCAAGCGAGCCGTTGTTTAGGACTGGTGGCTTGAAACAAGATAAAAAGGTAAACTCAAGCGGTCCGTTGTTTAGGACTGGTGGCTTCAAACAAGGTAAAAAGGTACACTCAAGCGGTCCGTTGTTTACGACTGGCGGCTTGAAACAAGATAAAAAGGTAGACTCAAGCGGTCCGTTGTTTAGGACTGGCGGCTTGAAACAAGATAAAAGGTAAACTCGGTCCGTTGTTTATGACTAGCAACTTGAAACAAGATAAAAGGTAAACTCAAGCGGTCCATTCTTTAAGACTGGCGGCTTGAAACATGATAAAAAGGTAAACTCAAACGATCCATTGTTTAGGACTGGCGGCTTGAAACAAAGGGTGACTGGATTGTTGATCGTGATGATGACACAATAAGGTTGTTTTGGATGAACATGTGCCTGGATTTGTGTGTAGGTTCTATGGTGAATATTGGTGTTATGAATAATTGTTGATAGGTTTTGAAGGTGAATCGGTTTGCAATTTTGTGGTTCTGCTGTGAACTTGTGTATTGTTGTATTGCGGCCTCCCTTTGAGATGAATTGTGTGCTTCTTTTATAGTACCAGTGCAAGGGGATAAGGGTTTGTTAAAGATGCAAAAAATTGGCATTTTTGGATTGGAATGAATAAGAAAAGCGTTACTGTTCCTGGATTGTTGCAAATGAAGATGAAGGTGAACTGGATTGGAATGGCCTGTGTGAGGCGCGTGATAGCTGTGTTTGGATGAGGACCACTTTTTTGGACATTATTTGGAAAAAAATAAAATAATAAACAAAAGAGATAAAGACTAAAAAAAGTAATTAAAAAAAGAAAATGAAAAGAAATAATGACTAATAAGAAAAAGTTAAAATTGAAATTAATTAAAAAATAAAAGATGGAATTAAAGATAAAAGATAAAAATAAAATAAAGAGAGAAGAGAGCCTGACTCAGAACTAATCATGAGGTATTTTAAAATATCTCTCTGCCGAATTTTTACTGAAAAGTCAGGGACTGATCAGGGTTACATGACATATGAATGTGGGACCTTAAGTCAAAATTGGGGTATTACACCCTTAAAAAAGGTGACAAAGATGTGATGGAGAAGAAAGGGAGAAAAAAGAATTAGTCGTTGAGAAGAAGAGGAACGTTGTTCTGATTTTTCTTTTTTTAATTTGAGCCAAAGAATTTTATTTAGCCACGTGTCACACATAGACAAAACAAAAACGAAAACTGGAGCGGATGGAAACTGGAGCATATCTAAACTCATATGTTATGCAATGCTCGTACAAACTTTTTTTTTATGCAAGAAGAAAATAGATTAAATAAAAATAAAAGTACAAGACTGGGGACGTAAACCAAACCTAGTGAGATCAAACAAAAGTGTAATAACAACTCATAAGAGGGCAATACAATAAGTGACAAGCTACACTTTTTTGAACCAAACTTAATGGGTAAACAAAGAAAAATATAAACGAAGAAACGAAAGTTGAGATGAACAGACTTAGACACCACAGGTGCAATACAACAAACCCTAACGCGAGGTGCGAAACCAAATTGCAAAAATAGTGGTATCTGAGCGTTCATCTATGTATCATTGAAATGAGCTTCCCTCGTATCAAAACCGGGAGATGAAATTGTCTGCCAACACAGAAGCAAGTTCATGAACCCACCACCTGTCGCGATGAAACAAACGACCACAACAAGTTTACGACCACGAATGAACTGAAACAGCCCATCGCAAAGCCATAGCACTTTCGAGCAATACAATTCAAAGTCCAGTCTGAAGTTGAAGGATTGAAAACCCAACTACGCCGCGCTTAGATCGAACTCAAAACCAGAATCAGAATCACCAGGTCCACCACCACCAAAAGGTAAACGACGGCAGTTTGAAAAGAAACTAACCACCGGGGCGGCGCCGATAGTGGTTTTAAGAGGTCAAATCTGGATCAAAACTGAGAAGGCCCAGATTGAAACCGATTTTTTTCCAGAAACCGAACAAGAACAAATATGGAAGCATGAACCACCACCGGAACGAAAACAATGAACCAACAAACAAATCTTGAATGAAGCCACACCGGTCACCACAAGACGGCACCGGAAAGAACCAAACTTATACCGAAACATACATGTTTTACGGTGAATCACAGACACAAACACATATAAGAACAACCATGCAAACCCATTAGCGCTGCAATGGCCTCCAGGGAGGAAAACCACTGCGAAAACCACTGGAAGATCTGGTGTTTGTTTGAGGGTGGCGACGCGAACTCAAAGAATTCAATCGTGCCACCAACTGCTTGAGGCTACATCATGGATTTAAAGTTTGGATTGGAAGGGATCTTGGGCGTCGCTTCTGGGTCTGGAGAGAGGTTAGAGAGGTAAAGGTTAGAGAAAACAGGCTTCTTCTCAAGAATGTTCTTACCAATTCAGTTAAGCTCACAAGGACCAAAATCATAAATTATTGACGTCCTTAAAAAAATACTTAATAGGGTAGCATAATCATTAAATTGATACTATAATTTTGACGTACCTAACACTTAACAATAAATTTATAAATTATCTCTCAACTTTTTTTTATAAGTTATTGCTTGAAAAAAAGAAATTTGTAAATTTATTGTTATCGTTAATTGAACATTTTTTCAGGGCCTTAGCTTCCATTATATATTCCACCTTTAGTAGGGCTTAGATCACCCTACACATATCAATTGAAAACAATTGTACGCTAATTGGCTAAATGTGTATTCCATCTTTCCCGCCTTAATAACCACGAGTTAACAAACGAGACGACAAAGCTGCAACTAACCGTACCACCAATGTAATTTGAACAAATATCCATACCGTCTCAACGAGCTAAAACACCTGCATTTATAAGATAACAACACCAATCAAATCTATCGTTGCTACTAAAATACAACCTAAAGATCTCGAGAATGAGGTCATAAAAGTTAGAATATCATTTTACTCATTAAGAGCAACCACTTGATTCATTAAATTTTATTTTTGTATCTAATATAGGTTTGTCTAACTAATAAAAACGAAATTAACTTCTACAAAGTACTGAGTTCGACTCTCATTATCGACGTGATAACCTTGTATCTGGTAATACGACAATATGACTCCATCATCCAACTCATCTAAACTTTTTATCCTAAAAATAAAAATTCAATTTATGTGGACATTTCTTTCTCCTAAATCACACTGTAGTAGTTTCTCCAACACCAACCAATTACGAAGGGTTCAGATTCATCGAGCAAACACACGTGTAAGTGATCGAGAAACCCAACCACGAGATTTCCTCAATTGAGGTTCATATCCTATTACCACCTAGATGAGAAAAAAATCGAGTGCTCCTCACACACCCTATTCCTCTCTCTTTCCTTCTGCTTTCTCCGCCGTCGTGAAAATCTCCGGTTAGGGTTCCGATCATCTCCGATGGTACAGATCGTGTAACCTTCTCGCATCTTCAATGCCATCAATTTTTTCACCATTTTCTAAGGTAACCGCTTACTCACAATTCTTGAGCTCAAATATTAGCTATTATAATATTGAATTTTTTATTTTTATTTGAATTTCTATGGATTTTGTTTGGTTTATTCAATTTCATTGATTGATATGTAGTATCCAAATTTTGTTAATTTATTAGTATAAGTATTACAATATCAATGTAATGTGAATACTAATCCACTCTTCTTAATTAATTAATTTATATATTTAATTTAATTTTTCGCTGTTTCTCTGTTGTTTGGTTGTTGCAGGACCTTAGAAAGTTTATAACTTGAAGTGAAGAACAAATCTACAGTGGATTTTTCAGCAATATTTTTCACCTGCAAAAGTTGAATCAAATGGTATTTAACTATTTGTAGTTATGTCAGTTACATACTGTTTTGATCACTCTTTTTGTTGATTATTTGTATTGTACTTTTTGTTTCTCTACGATGAGCTAAATCCCTCTCGCAAATAGGTCAAAGTCAATATTGTTAGTTATGTTAAGAGTGTAGACCTAATTCGGCCCTTTACAATTTTTTCGCGGCCCAATTCGGTCTTTGACAACAAATAATCCCAAATTAGTCTCTGACATTTTAATAATGGAGACAAATTAGTCCCTATGTCAGGGGGATAATTTGGGTTTATTTTCTGTCATGGACTGAATTGGCCTGCGAAAAAAATGTGAGGGATTGAAGTGGGTCTTCACTCTTGTGTTAATGTTAATATGATGGGCTATGTTTGTTATCTGAAATTGGAATTGAGGAGCTCATGAATATGATGCTTCATTGTTTCCTTTTGGGGCAGTGTTGAGAATTAGGCGGTTATAAAGTATAGACGAGACAAAAATAAGATGGGGCATTCACATTCTACGATCTTATTGTGAGGACTTTTAGAGTAAAATTTGAGGGATCTCAATCGTTGGTGAGGAAATCAAATGATATGATAATACACATGTATATGTAGAACAAACTATAGATTTGTATCCAAACCCTTGATTTTCTGATTGATAGTTGGTATCATTCACTTTTTCTTCTTCTAAATTGGATCCTTTACTTTAGAGGAGTCAAATGCATATTATTAAGGGTATGACAGGCTTCATATAATTGGACAAAATATATATTATAAATTCTAAATCATTAAGACATCATGCTTCTGTTTGGATAAACAATTTAAACTACGGGCTTAAAGGAAAATGGATTGTGATAAAAGAAAGGATTTACATCAAAAGCTAATTTAAATGAGTTAGTTAGGAAGCATATGAATTTCTTAATTGACGAGGAGGCTCAAATTTGAGGGATAAATCATAGGAGATATAATTAAATCATTTTAATCCCTTTTTAGATTTGATGTTTAGTCTACGAGATTTTAGCAACTTGTAATCAACCTAGTTGTGTGACACAATCAAACCTTAAGTTTATCTTCTTTTCTGTTTCTTTTTCTATCTTTTAAATTGTCACAGTCATATGTCATTTGGCATACATTATCAGATTTTCATCTGTGCTCTTGCATCAACCACATTAGACCATGCAAAAGAGCACTTCATCCACGTCAAGGGTGAACAAAGTTCTAATACTAGTTTTGTTTTTGAAATTCTAATACTAGGGGAAATGTAATAGAAGTGTGGAAGAGAAAAGAAAATGGGGCGGGGATGCTAGGTAACGTTCTACCATACAACTAGGATTCAATAGCTTGAGACTCTGGAATTTATTAAAGGAAATGTGGAAAATCATATAGCCCATAGGGCATTATGGAACTTGAGGGAGCAATCATTGAGGACTTCACCTATCCAAACTAGTAGAGCTCTAATCACATGGTACTACCATTATTAACTTATCGCTGTCTAAGGTAACCCAAGAACATCTAAAAAAAGAATCACTTGTGAAATTCACGCAATGATTTAATTTTAATTAACCCCCTATACTCTGCCATGTCGGGAAACTTATAGCACCAAGTTTTTTTTTTTTAAATTATCCTCCTTTATCCTATGTCAGTTGGATTGATTAAATGAAATAAAGAAATAGACTTATTTTAAATGTACTATTGTATATGAAGCATTGTTGATTTATTTACTTTTCTTTGCAGTCTTTACAAAACAAGGGATTCTGGATGGTAAAAGGATCTGGGCATGTTAGTGACAGAGAGCCAGCATTTGATAATCCTTCCAAAATCGAACCAAAACGACCTCATCAATGGTTAATTGATGCAACTGAAGGGGATTTTTTGCCAAACAAGAAGCAAGCAATAGAAGATACAAATGAAAGATCTAGTTCAGGATTTTCAAATGTAAATTTTACTCCATGGGAGAACAATCACAATTTTCATTCAGACCCAAGCCACCAAAATCAATTAATTGATCGATTATTTGGGTCTGAAACCAGACCTGTCAATTTCACTGAAAAAAATACCTACGTTTCGGGCGATGGTTCTGATATGAGATCAAAGATGATCGCCAATCATTATGGAGATGGTGCATCTTTTGGCTTGTCTATATCTCATTCTACCGAAGATTCTGAACCATGTATGAATTTTGGGGGAATCAAGAAAGTCAAAGTAAATCAGGTTAATCCTAGTGATGTGCAAGCTCCAGAGCAACATAATTTTGACAGGCAGAGTACGGGTGATCTACACCATGTCTATCATGGGGAAGTTGAGACGAGATCTGGATCAATAGGGCAAGCCTTTGACAAGGATGGCAATGCCATTTTAATGGGACTTGCCTATGGCAGTGGGGATGCCCGTATCAGACCGTTTGGCACCCCTTATGGCAAAGTAGATAACACAGTCCTATCCATTGCTGAGTCTTATAATAAAGACGAGACAAATATAATTTCTTTTGGTGGGTTCCCAGATGAACGGGGTGTTACCTCTGTGGGCAGGGCTGCCACAGACTATGAACAGTCATATAATCAATCATCAGTTCATGTGTCAACAACAGCTCATGAGAAAGAGTTGGATTCATCAAATTCTGATGTAGTTGCAAGTACTCCTTTGGTGACAACAAAAAAGCCTGAATCTGTGTCCAAGAATAAACAAGATATCAAATCAACAAGGAAAGAATCTCCAAACACCTTCCCTACTAATGTCAGGAGCTTGATATCTACTGGTATGCTAGATGGTGTTCCTGTGAAGTATGTCTCGGTGGCGCGGGAGGTAAGTTTTGGTCTTTGTTGTCGATTTTTTCAATTTGAAAATGCTCCTTTGGAAGTTATATTCCTTTATGGATGCAGGAACTTCGTGGAATTATAAAAGGAACTACCTATCTTTGTGGGTGTCAGTCATGTAACTATTCCAAGGTTAGTAATCCATCGGTATACACTCTGACCAAACATCTTAGTAATGGTTTTCAAATTTTTTATAGCCTGTAGATTACCTATTGATTGATGTTTTATATTATCAGGGTCTGAATGCTTTCGAGTTTGAAAAGCATGCTGGTTGCAAATCAAAACATCCAAACAATCACATTTATTTTGAGAATGGGAAGACCATTTATCAAATAGTACAGGAATTGAGGAGTACCCCTGAAAGTTCATTGTTTGACACAATCCAAACAATTTTTGGTGCACCAATAAATCAGAAAGCATTTCGCATTTGGAAAGGTAAAGAAATTCCCGACCTTTTTATGCATGAACAGACTAATGGCTGCATAGGAAATGTTGAATTTTATTGTTTGGTATGTCACTAATCCCATTTTTTTAACTCTTGCCAATGGTCTTCAGAATCATTTCAAGCAGCAACACGCGAGCTTCAACGGATTTATGGAAATGAAAAACGTAACCTCTAAGTCCCCACCATCTTTGCGCAAACTTAACTTAGGTTAGGTTCTAGTGTGAATAGAAAGATACATCAGTTTTCAGTATTTTTCATGTATCTTTCTTTAGCTCTGTGACTTTTGGTGCATTGTGTAACTTGTTGGTTTCACTCAAAAGATTGGAAGCTTTATGTAACTTATGTCCAAATCATTGGGATTGGGTGCTTTTACTGGCAGAATTGTCTAGCATAGTCTCTAGAAAGCATGTTCTCGGGTGATTAAAGGAGCAAGACTTGTTAATTTTGGGGCACTGGACTAGGCTTGTTAAGTGTCCTGTAACATTTTTATTTGTCTTCAAATACATAAGAAAACTCAGTTGAATATAATTTCCGTTTGCTTGTGCATTTCTTCATTGGCAAATTCTGATTGTTTCAAATAAAATGTTAAACGTAATGCAAGAATTATACTGTCTGGTCAGTATAAACAACTACGCCAAAGTTTGCTTTGACAGTGTTCGTAATGTATACACAATTCTTCATTTTTTGACCTGTAGAGCGTGGTAGGTTTGGTTTGCGTAGCACGCTCATGCTTTTATTTACGATGAAAATTAGTAGGTCATAATGAATGTTCGCAAGACCTTTTTTATTACAATATTTTATAATGAATGCTTTTATTTTTGGAAAGAGGGAATACACAAGAGTTGAGATAAAGGTACAATTTAACCAGAGAACATAACAAAAAAAAAGAAGCCAAAAACAACCAAGTGGTCAATCCGCCAAAGATTAATTTCATAAAAAATGTTTTCTGCTTGGCTTTAATACGCAACCAAACGTGGATTTTCATGCAGTCAATGGTTTGAGATGAGGACATTCCTTGCAACCAAATAATGTTATTATGATCAGACCAAATCATCCAAGTGCAAGCTAGCCAAATGACTCGGAAACAATCACGGAGTTCCTTTTTAAGAGAAAAAGGGCCAATAAATTGTTGAGCATGGAGGATGAGATTATTTGACAAAGCACTAGAAGAACCTAACCAGTTCAAAATACCATACCCAACACTCCCAGAAGAAGCGCAATCAAAGAGTAAGTAGTTTTGGGAGCTTTCTTATACTCCACAACCATGAAGACAAGAACAGGACTATGCATTGATGAATCCACTCTGAATCAAGTTGGTCTTTGTAGAAAGCTGTTTTTGAATTAGTCTCCAAGAGAAAAGGGAAACCTTAAAGGAGTGTGTTTGTTCCAAATCAAATTTTATAGGGGTAAATGACCCTTAACACATTCTGAGTGAGCAAATGACATGCTTCTTTAACAGAGGTTTCATTGTGATCAAGCCTCCAAACCCTTTCTAAAACACTTTCTTGCAAAAGAATGTAAAAAAGCAAGGAGCATAACTCTGATAACAATTTTTCCTACCAAGCAAAAAGATCCACCATTACCCGCCCAATCAGATCTAAATAGAAATAGATCAGCCCCTGAAATTTGTTTCTCTAAAGACAAATCAAATAAGATATTGAATTTCTCAAAAGAAAAAACCACATTGCAACCAATGATCATGTTGCTTCAACGTTGACTCACCACTACCTACTATGCTGAAAAGAAAGTCATCAAACCAAAAGTTCTACTTAACCCTATGCTTGTTTTGATCAACTGCAAATCTCTCTACCAAATAAAAACTTTCCTGCCACCAGATTGCACCAAGTCATTCTGTACACCATATTTGTAATCCATTTATAATGGATGTTTAATGGGGCAGCGTAGAATCTACAAGCATTCATAGTTTCAATGACAATAGCATGTTGATTTTTCTTACACACGCTGTGTTAAATGTCCATCTTATTGTTCTTGCTTCCTGAAAGAATTTCAACATGATTTTATCAAAGCCAAAAATGTGAGCTCTGAACAACGTGCAGTCTCAATGTGTTTAATGACTTTTCCAAACATCCACTAATATTTGGAAACAAGTTGAGTTACAACGAATAGTTAGTAGCTTGTGGGTTACATGTATATAATCTTAGTTTTGAAGTTATCCAAAGTAATCCATCATCGCATAGCCAATCAACAGAAGATGCAATATTGAAATGTGTATGATGAATAACTCACCACTACACGCCATTGATAAGCCAGTTTATACAGTGAAAAAAATGGGTCCGTCCTAATCCCAATCAAACAGAGGTAGTTAGACATTCATTCACTACAATCACATTCAGTTTTTTGATTCAATATAAATCCAAAACTACTTATCACGCACAAAATTAATAAATAATGCCACATTGAAAACGTTGAGCACAAGTCAGCATCATGATTATCATACAAGTAATTTCTTCTTCAATAATGTTGCCACCAACTTGTAAAAGTGTCCTCAACCACAGCAAGCAGATTTTTGTGCAGCCTGTCCAGACCCCGTTGCAGAGTCTTGGTTGATTTTGATGGTTGTTGGCTGCAATAAAAGGTATCACAAAACATTAGGCTCGTGCGAAAGGGAGTATATTATGATCATCGTATTTATCTATGTAGAAATATCGTATCGTGTAAATAAGGATAGTATCTTCTATATATATATATTGTGTAATTATTGATTTGATTTGATTTTGATCCTATATATATCGACTCTGTATTCGAAAACACAGTTTCGCCATGTCTTTCTATTTTTCCCTCATTCAACATGAGAGAAGAGGTTTAGAGACATGAAACTATGACGGGTTAACACGTGAAACAGATGAAAGATTATCAAAATACCTCTGCCTTGTTGTCAGTGTCAGCAAGCCTTTGTTTTATGTCTCTTGCTATGGAAAAGAAAACTTCTTCCACATTTAGATTTGTCTTTGCACTCTGCAATTGAGCATTTTCATGAGCATAACAACATTAGAAGTTCAGAGAGTTTCCACAATTTCAGGTAAATACACCACTTACAGTTTCGAAGAATTTGATTCCATACTCATCAGCCAGTGCTTGGCCTTTGGACGTTGGCACAGCCTAAAAAGAAAGGTAAAAGTACATAAAATATACAATTACAAACATCACAAATCTAACACACACACAAAGATACGAGAGAGGAGGCTCGCATTTGTTATTTATCAATTGTTGGCACCAAATCAGAACTCAACCCTCTTCGAACCTCCCCGTCTGTCACCAAAAATGTTTAGTTCACTCACAGCAACATGGTTTCTTAAACATCCTTAACGATGCAATTCAACCTTCCAGTAAATTTGCATAATGATCGTGGAAGTACATTTGACAACTGTAAAGGTTGATTTACAAAAGGAGGGGGGGCGGGGGGGAACGAAAAAGGCAGGAGGAAAATAAACGTAAAGCAGCACTAAAACATTGCCAACAAAGTTTGCATACCCTTTTGCTTTCGTCCATATCTGCTTTGTTCCCTACCAGTATTTTGTTAACATTGTCCGAAGCATGTTGCTCAATGTTGCGAATCCAATTCCTGATATCTGAAATTATTAGAAGCTAGGTGAATACTCCCATGGAAAGAAAAAAAAACATTGAAATTTTACAAGTTTTGCACAGATCAACAGATTTCAAACTAAAGCAACAGAAAGGAACATTACTGTTAAATGATGCTTCATCAGTAACATCATAGACCAGCAATATGCCCATGGCACCACGATAGTAAGCTGCAAAAAACAAATATTAGGAAAGTATAGTAAGTGCCGTAATCCACATGCCAACAGCCAAACAGCGTGTTTCAATGTGTCGCTGCAATAATTACTAAAATTATCAATAATAAAAAAGAAAACCTATGAGGATCATAAACCTTACCTGTTGTAATTGTCCGGAACCGTTCCTGTCCTGCAGTATCCCAAATTTGGAGCTTGATCCGTTTGCCATCAAGTTCAATGGTTCTTATCTTAAAATCAATACTGCATTAAGGTACGAGTGTGATATTAGAGAAACCTCAGGCAAACAAAGCTCTACAGTTTTACTACTAAACCATAAATAAAATCATACCCAATAGTTGTGATGAAACTGGTAGTGAAGGAACCATCAGAAAAACGCAAAAGAAGACAACTTTTTCCAACACCTGCAAAGAACAATAACAAAATAAGTTTATATTAATGGTAAATCCAAGTATGTTTCACACAAAAGCAACACAGTTATTCAAAATGGCTACAAAAAGACTTAATTTTGTAAACCAAGGTATCTCTGCGTGCAAGTGCAGAGACACTAACCACTCGGGGTAATTTAGAACAATAAAGGGGCTGACATCTCACAACATATTTTTTTTCTATACATACTAGTCATGGATCGAACTCTTACCAAATGGTTAAGAGACCCAACATCTACCACTTGTGTCACACTCATACCATATCATGTTTGGATCTACTCGAGTAGAAGTAATTGGATCACTTAAGGCCTAATTTTGTGTATTAAACAAATAAATTGTGGGTGATAGATTATTGATATGTTATAGTATATACAGTTATAAGCTATGAAGCACAAACACTTCTTGGGTCCGACACCGACATGACACCTATGATTACACTAAAATATGTAATTTTCTCAAAGTATTGACGTATCGGTGTCCGTGCATCATAGGTTATAAGCTAAGAGAACGTCATATTCTCTTTATTGTAAACATCAACTATACATCATATTTGAGGTTACTGCAATTGTAATGAATAGATCACATAAAAGGTTAACTTTAAGCATAATCACATAAATTTGTGAAGCAATGCAACCTTTTGATACCATAATTAACATTACAATAACACAAACAATGATTCAAAGAATGGGTCAAACTAGATCATGAAAAGATCAAACCTTTCACAATTTAAAACAAATCCCAAATCAAAATCAAGGTCAAAATCTATCATTAATCATATATATACTTTCGTTCTTATGTAACATTTGTTTTACCCTAGTTTATATTATTATACGGTAAAAAATACATAGATGGGAAAAGGAATATTTACCGCTATCGCCGATCAAGAGAAGCTTAATGAGGTAATCGTAATCGGCACGAGCCCTTGCCGGTGGAGCAGCCATCAAAACGGAAAAATGAATCTGTTGAAAATGGTGTTTTTTTTTTCTCTGTGAAAAATTGAAAATGCAAATATGGTGTGAGAGAAAGAGAGAGAAATGGATCTCCTCGAAAAATTTCACAAGTAAAGGAACATGGAGATTTTAGAGAGAGAAAATAACGGTGCTTATTTTTGTTTTTTCTTAATTATTTTATTTTTTGAAAAATTAAAATTAAAAAAATAAAAAATTAAAGAGAAGGACAGAGAGAGAGAGGATTACAACCTTGTACTGTACTTTGAAGCTGCCTCTCCTATAATTGTGGTATAAATAAATAATCCTCTCCACACTCTCTCTCTTCTTTCTCTCTCTGGTTTTATTGTTCCTCCGCAGATGCGCAAGTGAATGCCAGCAATTCCCCCTCTTATTGTTCATCTATTCTTTTTTTTTTCTTTCTTTCTTTGGATAGTCTAAAAACAAGGTTCGGTCATCGACTTAGTTAAGACATTGGTTTATCAGGTTATTGGTCAAATTATTGGATCATTGGTTAAATTGCATGACTACATTAGATTAAATCGAATAACTGATTGCATATGTATTAAATCAAATTGACCCAATCCATTTACATTTACATAGATGAAAGTATGTTTGTCTTTTTTTTCTTTCAATATCTAAATGTTTATACCATTTTTTTTTTATTGCGCAAACACGTGTTTATCAATTGCGATAGTACCAAGACTAATATAAAATTGAGAATCATTAATATAATGACAAGAGACGATAGATAAGACACAAACACAACATTATTGCTCTCTAAAGGAGCTGTTAGAGTGAATTATGCATGTTAGAGAGAAAGTCATAAACATAACCAAGATATAAGTTCAATGTTTATAGGAAGTCATGAAGTAATATGAGATGAACATGCTTTAATAAATCAGAGAAATATGACTCCGAAAGCAATAAGAGGACGAGGTAATGTAAACTCTTAATGAGATCTATGATCGAAGTGCTTAGTTATATGAGTACTTTTGGTAGACCCACCTATGCGAATGTGAAACTATGACTGGTTCCTATGGAATTTTAAGACAAAATTCTTACAACGTTCGCTAAACTAAGATAGACGTGCAAGACCATTAAAGCGCAAACTTTTAGAATACACGTTAGGAAAAAGTTGTGTGTGAGTTATATGTCAGAGATAGAGTTCAAGATTACAAGTCATTGTTGAAGCTGAATTTTACTCGCTATGCAAATGTTCAAGTCGTAGGACACTTGTGCTTATGCACAATCATATAGAAATGTTTGTTGTTACAATTGAAACACTACTTTTAAATTTAAGCGGGGATTGTTGGAACTTTAGTTGAAATTGGAGGGAGATTTAAGAGTAAATATCAAGTCTTAAAGACTTTGAACTAGAGTGCGTGAAATGAAAAAAAATAGTGGAAGTCTCACGTGGGAAAATTACCATCAATTAGTAGTGTTTGCATAACAGATGTGAGACTTCAATTATGTGCCATTAGGGGTATCCAATTTTGTGAATGGGCGTGAATGCACACAAAAATTAATTATAACACGCGTGATGATGGGGACGTTGTACGTCTGGGCTTGGGCTTGACTAAATCGTACTCCTTTCGTTTTTAAATATAAGCAAATTTTAGTTTTTAGGTTCATTCAATTAATGATGTATGTGGTTTATAATTATAAACCACATACATCATTAATTGAATGAACCAAAAAGTAAAATTTGTTTATATTTAGAAACGGAGGGAGTAGTTTTTAGGAACCCGAAAAGATACAAAAATTTGTTATATTTTGCGTGTGTTTGTTTTACTCCTCAAGTTTTCATCAGTTTTTTGCGCCCCAAGTTTCGCTTGACTTGACCAAGTCGATTTCTCCTCACCCCCAAGTTTAATTTGGCTTCTTCCCCATAAAGAGTTCCACATAAATCATAACTGACACCAAATAATTATATTGAGTTATCGAAAACTTTCTCTTTTCTCCTTCTTTCTGCTCGATGCATTTCTGAGCCACTTCTCCTCTTTCTTTATTGTTCATTCAGAATCAAGAGTGCTTTTAAGACCATATACCCTTTGAAATAAAGAGCGTAGTCGCTTTGATAAATTACATCCCTTTGAAATAAAGAGTATTTTTAAGACCATGGTCACTTTCATGGTATAATGTCACTTCATAATTAAAAATTGTCTCAAGAGTATATTCTCTTCCGATATTTTATACCTTTGAAAAAGTTAGAGGTTAGAAAGGTAGTAACACCATATGTTAGTGGTCGATATACCATAATAGAGTGATCATAGTACCGCATTCGAGTGATTTCAGTGTTAAATTTTAAATGGTCTGAGTACCGTATTGAAGGTGTATTTTTAGAATGGATCTTACAATGTTGTAGGACTCTGAGAGAGTTGTAGCCGAGTTGTGTTGTCCCGAGGACGTCGTGGTCGATAGTCTACTTGCACAATTTTAGATAGTGCTACAAAATGTTATAAAGAAAGCGATATGATCATGACTCGACCCAATAATAACTTCAGTGGTTAATTTTTATTTTTTTATCAATAGAGGAATGCTAGCAACATACAATTTTACGCACACTTTTCAACACACTCTTTTTGATTGTTAAAACTCACATGTGGGACTCATATAAATTTGATGGGTCCTAGGTAAATTTTAACCAATAAAAAAGAATGTGTTAAAAATATATGATAAAATATGTGTTGTTAGTATTTCTCATTACCACTAAAATGTGTGTTGTAAATATAAATAATCTTATGATATTGACTTCTTTTAAGACTTACTTGATGTCCTAATGCATGTGCCACTTATTTTAAAATAATATTAATTATCTTGGCTACTGTTACATATTCATTGTGAAATTATTTTAACTTGAAATTGCAGAAAAAGGAAAATTATTCCACCATGTCACGAAATTAATTAAATATTATTGCTTGTATTGTGAATACTTTTTTTATAGAATACTTTTTCGAAGAATCGTCATTGTAAGCACATTATTGATGATCTTGTAATTAAAAAATAAGTTGAATCATAATGATTACATGATTGGAAGTATTAAGGTTTTTCTTTAATATTGATGACTATTTCTTACTTATGAGGAGCCAAAAAACTTTACATTTGATTAGTTCGTTTTAGGAACATTTGATTTGATTTGATTAGGTTCTTATGAGAATAAAAGATTCAATGCATTTCACTCAAGTAGGAACCACAAGGTCGTGGATGAAAAATTAGTCCGTTTCTATTTTCCTTTTCTATTAATTCATGGAAAAATGTCGTTGACACATCATTAATGGCTGAAAAACATCAGTAAATGACTGAAAAGCCCCGACGGCAGTTAACTGTCGATGAAATGCGAACCCGACGGCAGTTAATTGCTGATGGATTCCATCGGCAGTTAACTGTTGAAGCTCTCTTATAAGAACATAACAGAACCTAGGAGTTTCCAAAACTCCACTGTTGCGGATTAAATATCAAGAGATGCGATTTTTGACAAGGTTAAGCCATTCCAAGCCAATTTCAAGCACAAAATCAAATAAGTTCATATCATCCTATTGCATTGCTGTTTTGTGATTGATTTGTTACTTTTTTGGTTAAATTGTGACATAATTAAGTTTTGATGATTTTATGATAGTTTACGTTTAGGTTTTGATGAATTGTTGTCGAATTGTTAGGAAATATTGTTGTAGAATTGTTAGAAGTTTTGGTTAAATTGTCACGTAGGTAAGTTTTGATGATTTTATTATTAGATGTTAGTTTAGGTTTAAGTTTTGATGAATTGTTAGAACTGTTAGTAGAATTGTTAGAATTGTTAGTTTAGGTTTAGGTTTAGATGAATTGTTAGAATTGTTAGTAGAATTGTTGTTAAATTGCCACGTAATTAGGTTTTGATGATATTGTTGTACAATTGTTAGTTTTGTTATGAATTTGTGATAGAATTGTTACGATTAGTTTAGGTTTTGATCACCAATTTCTCTATGTAGATATGTCTCAAAATCAGAATCAGAATCAGGTCCAGTTGAACAAAAAGGAGGGTGATGACAAGAAGAAAGCAAAATCGCCTATGACATGGCACAAAATCAAAAGTGATGGTTCCATAAAAAAGATGGGTTCGAAGGTGCCGGTGTACAATAAGTTCAGGCTGAGGAGGAGCGGGAGGACATGCTATTATGGTCCTCAACCAAAAGAAGGTGCCCAAGGGACTGTCGAGGACAACCCAATTGAGATAAGCGACGAGGGAGATGATTAAATAATGTAATGGCTTGTAATAATCTTGAATAATCTTGGAACATTTTGTTATTAAATAATCTTGAATAAACTTGAAGATTTTGAATAAATTTGCGTATTGATTAAATTCGAAGCGAAATCGCATATTGAATAATTTCGATTAAAGTCGTGTATTGAATAATTTCGATTAAAGTCGCGTGTTGAATAATTTCGATTAAAGCCGCGTATTGAATAATTTCGAATAAAAGTTACATTACGTTACATAAAGTTCCTAAATATGTCCTATCATTACATTACATTCGGGTAGAGTCTTCCAACTACAACAATTGTCTCACCTCTAAAATGGGGTAAATTCAAACTGGTCAAACAACAGCTCTCAAGCATTCACCCAGAAGTGTTATTGTTCCATTCAAAAGATTTAATTCTTGTTAGCCTGGTTTAAATGATAGTATTCAAGTGTCAAAAGAATGAGGTGCATTTCTTGACACTTCAATACCTTCATTTAAATCAAGCTAACAAGAATTTAATCTTTTGAAAGGAACAATAAAACATTTGTGGGTGAATGCTTGAGAGCTGTCGTTTGGCAATTTTGAATTACCCCATTTCAAAGGTAAGACAATTGTTGTAGTTGGAAGGTGCATTCCCTAACTAATCACGATCTTCTAGCAGAATCAAACTCTTGAGAATATCTTAAGTTGATCTCAGCAACGTTACACACATATCGATCCACTGGAACATGTTGTGCTCTCAAAACATGCTCCTCACGTTATCGTCGTTCGTTAATTCCACCCAACCGAGTGATATTCTCCCATCGTCGAGCCTTAGACGTTTATACCGAACGTATTCCACCTTCCTTGTGTCTCCTGGGTTGACTCCTTGGTTGAATTCATTCAATTGATCATTGATACCTCTTAATGTGACACCAAGGTGCCGAACCTTCAACCTCTGAGGTTCTCCACCGTTGAATTGTGCATGAACGTCGAACATATCAGCCATTGTTTTAGATCTACACAATAAGAAATTAAAAACAATCAATGAAAAACTCATTCAAACATTTCATCAAACAGTTGAAAACATTTCATCAAACAGTTGGAGTGCAAACTATACATAAACCCTAAAAATCATAACTATAACCCTAAAATGTTTTACTCTAAAAAAAAACATAAAAATGCAAAAAATATAAAAAAATTAATCAACTTATATCTACTCTTAAAATAAATCATATACTCTTACATGTAAATCTACTTAAAAACTAAAATTAAAAAATAAATATAAAACACCAAAATTTAAAATAACCCTAAAAATAATAATTGTAACATAAACATCATGCAAACATTTTAACTAAATTAATCAACTTACATCTACTCTAAAAATGAATTATAATATGTAAATCTACTCAAAAATTAAAATAAAATAAATCTACTCAAAATCAATTCAAAAACTAAAAAAAAAACATTTATAACAACTAAAATGTAAGTTAATAACATTATGATTACTTACTTATGATTTTGTTGAATAAATTTGGTTGAGTTTTTTAGAGAGATTTTGAAAGAGATTAGAATTTTTTTTTAGAGATTGAGAGTAATAATGGATGAGAGAGCTTCTGCCAGATTTGTATTAGGATCGCATCGGCAGTTAATTGCCGAAGAAACAAAAAAACTTCGGTAGTTAACTGCCGCCGGTTTCGCAATTCCTCGACAATTAACTGTCGCTGGGGTATTTCAGTCATTTACATATGTGTTTCATCCTTTGCATATGTGTGAACAACAATTTTCTAATTCATGACTCTGTCTATATAAGGCTGGAGTATGCATATAAGTTGTAACCCAAGGTATCAATTTAGACATAGGCACATAGCAGACATAGACTGAGCTGAGATCCATGATTTAGGTCGTCAGAAAAATTCTAACAATTTTGCTATGTGACTTTTCTTTATTCTCTAATAGAAGTCAAGCCATTTGTATCTTGCGTTAACTTGTAACCCAAGGTATCTTGTGTTTTTTATTTAATGAATTTTTGCTTAAAAAGAAAAAAAAAGTCAAGCCATTTGGAGCTTCTCTGTCCAAATCAAAAGTCAGCCATTTTGTAAATAAAATTAAGTCAACCATTTTAAAAATTATGTCATTTTAATATACACACAGTAGGTTGTTAATATAAGTGAGAATAGGTTGGTCCGAATGAAAATTTAATACAGTTAAAGTCTGAGTAGATAAAAAAAAAACTTAAGGTCTAAGTATTTATGTTATATATCATATGTATTTTTAAGGGTTTGTCCGACATTTTTGAAAGTCATGTATAACATTTATTTTGAGGGAAAAAGTCATGTATAACATGTTAGCCTATTTTTTAAAATTTAATCCATGTATCTATTTCTCTCTTCTCCTTCTTTTTGACCCAAAATCACCCAGCTAAATCGTTTTTCTCTTTCCTTTTTATTGAAATAAGTGATTTTCACATCTATTTCATTTTTCTTTCGTGATTTCGTCGTCCTAGTGCGACATTGTGTTGTTCGTCGTCTTTGTGCGGCGTTGTTTTTCCTTCTTGTTTTGTCCAGGTATTTGTTTGGTTCAGATTATCAGATCAGCTTAGATCCAGTGCAGATCCAATCAATGACTTTGACGTCTTCAATGTTGCAGATCCGGAGACATGAGTATTCCGGAGACATGGATATAGTCATATGTGTAGCCTTTTGTACTTTGAGTTTGTTTACAGATTCATCCTTTTTGTTTTTAGCGAATTTGCATTGTATCGATGTACTCTATCAATTTGAATAAATGAATAACATTTATTTTTGTATAAAAAAAAACATGTTAGCCTATTTAACGATTTGTTTTATATTAACATCTTTAAATGAATTATTTGACATTGTTTTAAATATATCATTGAGCTAATGAGTCAATAAGTTTAAGTACAATTTTTTCCTAAAAAAAAAAACGATTAAGTGCTATTTTGATATTTAAGATAATATTTTAGAGAATCCGACTTGATATGCCATCTTATTTCAATTCTATTTTTATAATAATATAATTAAATATTGGGGAAAAACTAATTTTATAATACTAATACAATTGAATATGGGAATAATAAATATAGGTTAACATCCTAAAATTATTGAAGCGGTTAACTAATTTATGATCTAACACAGAGTACAAAAGTTGATATAGTAAGAAAAATTGTAGCAAAAAATATTCTTATTTACTTTTTTTTTTGTTGAGATAATATTCTTATTATCTCAATTCTTATTTACTTTTTTTGAGATAATATTCTTATTTACTTATACGATAGACTTAAATTAATTTTCTGTAACATGTAGCCGGATATTTTTAGTTAAATAATTTTTTTTATCTTTATCTATTTTTAAAAAATATGGTTTAATTTGGACCTGATGTAGGCATGTCGTAGACCTCTGTCAGTCAGTCAAGTTTATTTCCACGCGTGCTAGTTAAGTTCACATTTTCTCCCTAAATTTGTATCCATGTAGCCAACGTGTTAAACATTGAATATAGATATATCTTACATGTGAGATTCAAATATTAGTTCACCAATGCTATAAAAGTCTAACCCTTCTACTAGACTTATTGGTAAATTTGTTCAATACTTATTTGCCATGAATAACCATCACAAAATTTCATATTGGGTCATGTTAACTTGTACCTCAAGTTAAAGAACTAAAAAAAATTAAAAAAATAAGAATTTTAAATTGAAAAGATAAATGTTTAAACTTTAGGTGTTAGCATTTTTCTTAAACTTTTAAAACATTGAATAAATAACTTTTTAAAACTTATTTATTTAGCTTCTTAACTGAGAGAGGAATGTTAAGGACACTTGCTTTTTAACATTCTCTTCAACACTCATTCTCTTATTGGATGAAACCAATGTATAACCCACCACTTTAAGTGGTACCCATTTCTAAAGTATGAAACCCACTATAATTTAAGCCAATAAAAAATGAGTGTTGGAGAAAGTGTTAAAAAGAGAGTGTTGTTAGCACTATTCTATCTAAGAATAAGTAAAAAAATTATGTTTATGTTTAGTATCACGGTGGGTATGTCTGAAATCAGGGTGACACCCCGTAATTTTTCAAAAGTTACACTTTATAACTTTTGTAAAATCACGATAGATCACCGTAATTCTGTTATGTCCACTAGGATACCAAATATACATTTTGTCCATCTTGATCCTCCTCCCAATAAATGCAAGAGTGAATGATTATTTTTGGACCAGGCACAAGAATGAATTATATCGACGTTTGATACAAGTGATAACGAAAGGTAATGTTAAAACTAGAAAGAAGGATACACCTATCTACGCTAGCTATCAACTTCATATCTTCTCATCCACTACTATTTCATTTAGATTTTGTACAATTGCTCATTTGATGAAAATTGTACTCTCTTTATAATCTCCACGGCAAAGGAGACTTGAGATAAGCATCTATTGTGACAAATGCATACTAATTCAAAAATTTCCAAATAAATAATGTGTTTCAGAAAGAAAAAAATTGTTACCATGTTATTAGTACAAAATTTCTATTATCATTTAGTAGTGACTAGTCTTCGTCAAGGAATATGTGGAGCATATTAGGCGAGTTCTCATCTCCAAACCAAACTTTTTTCTCCAGACATAAGAGCAAGAAATTAAATTCATGACTACTTACTTAAAAGGTCATAATCTCTTATCATTTGAATCAATTCATCGTTGATTTCAGTGCCGGCATTCTACGATATATACCATGTTGTAATTGAAAATTATGGTCAGCAGACTAATTATGTGATATGTTTAAATGGTTAATTAATACAAGCTTTATCAACTGGTTCATATTTCATATGAAAAGTAAGGTTAACGTAAAGGGTATTGTTACTCCTTTTTTTTCTTTCTGTGCGTTAATTTTAACTTCACCTTACCAAAAAAAGAAAGTTGCTAAAATTCAAAGCCACGTATATTCCCACTTAATATCCAACTGTATGCTGTCTGTTGGGCCATATCTTATCTATTAATTAATTATGTCAAAACAGGTAGCTAGTTTGGACATGTTAGCTGCCAACTTGCACCTCTTTACAAGAAAAAAAATTATAAAAGAAAGTTAAATTGAGTGTGCAAAAGGTGAAAATATGTTAAAGAGATGTATTATTGTCCACAAAAGTTTTCTAAATCTTTTTAAGAGATTTTCGAGTCAGGTTAAGTGAGAAATAAAAATTTCTCCACTTTTCTAATGTTAATTTAGTTATGTTAACACATGTTCATGCTTTATCCATCTAGTCTAGTGTATAATTCTTGACATTGCGTGCCTTAATTAGCACTCAGAAAGTTATTACTAGTTTGGATTATTATATTGGGAGAAGGGTGCATTTTCGTTGAACACTTGTATTCCCATTCCCTTTTAGTGTGTGGGGAAAGGTTAAAAGAAAAAGAGAACGTGAATTTAATAAATACTTATGCTCTATGTGATTATGGAGGTAAATTGAAGTGTTATCAGGATATAAATTAGGGTTTATTTGTCTTATTGGCGACTTTAGTTCAATTTGCAGCGAAGATGAAATAAAAGGTGTTGAGGACATCATCTCATCTTTGCACAAACTATCTAAGCTGAACCATAGCATTCACCGACAAAGATCTTGAATTAATTGGTTGACATAAGCAGACGTAAACACAAAATTCTTTCATGGGAGTGTTGCAAGCAAGAGAAGGTCTAATGAAATCCTTTACATATAATCGAATGGATCGCTAATTGATGTTGGGGGAGGAGATCAAAGAAGATATTTTCTTTCGTTTCCCAAAATAGTTTCGTGCTAGCCAAAGAAAGAGGTCATCCATTAAATATTTTGATTTCAATAGAATTCAAGAAGTCGAGACGGAAGACTTAATAAGGGGTTTCTCTGAAGAGGAAATTAAGCAAGTTGTTTGGGAGTGGAAAAGATCAAATAGTATAGGCCCTGATGGTGTGTCTTTTGGTTTTTTAAAGGACTTTTGGGAAGACTTGATGAGTGATTTTCTTCGATTCACGTTGGAATTCCATGAGAATGGGAGTTTGACGAAAGGGATAAATAATACATCCATAGTTCTAATTCCAAAAAGAAATAACCATATAAAATTGAATGATTATAGGCTTATATCGATCCTTAGTGGAATGTATGTACAAGGTGCTATATAAGGTTTTGGGAATATATGCTTAGGAATATAAGGTTTTGGGAATATATGCTTAGGAAAGTTATGGATAAACTAATTGCAGGAGTTCGGCCAGCTTTCATCCAAGGCTGTGAAATCCTTGTTGGAGTGTTGATAGAAAACAAGGTGGTGGACGAGGTAAGGAGGTTGAAAAGAGTGTCATATTATTCAAGGTATTTTGAGAAAGTATATGGTTTAGTTGATGGGGCTTCTTGGAGTTTGTCATATGGAGAAAATAAAATTTATGATGAAGTAGATAGTATGGATCCTTGAGGGTATTCACTCTTACATGGTATCAGCACTTTACTTCATAGGAGTTTAAAATGGAAAGAGGTCTTAGAAGAGGGGACTCATTACCTCCTTTGTTGTTCCTTATGAAGGATATTTTGCCGATTATATGTAGGTCGGGAAGAAACTCTCCATATATCTCTCTTAGAAATTGTGGTTGGGCCTAACACAATCCCACAAAACCGGCTTGTGAGGTGAGGATTGCCCCCACTTATAAACACATTGTCAGGCCATGTCCTATCCGATGTGGGACTCTTAACACACCCCCTCACGACTAGCACTATTGGGCTTTGTTCATGGACATAAATGGTGGGTGGCCCGATAGCGGAACCTGATAGCAGGTGACCCAATGGATCTTGAAGAGGCTCTGATACCATCTTAGAAATCGTGGTTGGGTCTAACACAACCCCACAAAACCGGCTTGTGAGGTGAGGATTGCCCCCACTTATAAACACATTGTCAGGCCATGTCCTATCCGATGTGGGACTCTTAACAATCTCATCTACAATTTTTCGATGACAGTTTGTCTGTGGGTAAGAAAACCCGACCAAATATCAAACCAATCAAAACGACTTTGAAATTATTTGAATTGATATATGTTTTGAAGGTTAACTTCTAAAGAAACTTATTGGTAGGCATCAATGTCAATAATTATTGATTGGTGGACGTTGCATGTGTTCTAAATTGTAAAATTAGGAGCCTTCCTTTTTAATATATGGGTCACCTGGTTGGTACGTTCTTTTCCTTTTTAGGATTTCACTATCGGGGTATCTGTCGTTTGATCGATTGATATATTTGTTTACCGGTGTTTTTGGTAAACAATACAGGTTGGTTTAGATTATTACAAGAATGATCAAACCAGAAATCCTATGACATGTTGCACATTTGTTTTCAAAAAAGATAGTTCACGTTCATCAAGTTCATAGGTTGTTTAATGAACAGGACGAGACCGTATGACGTCTTTCGACAGAAAAAAGTTTTAAAACGCAGTAAATGCAAGATAAAGGTGCTGAAAGTTAAAATTGCAGAAATTTAAAGGAAAGATAAATTGCATTGCATTAAAAATAAAGGTGGTTCGATAAATCCTTTACATACATTCTTTATGACTTTTTTTTCTCTCGCCGGTACTTCGAGTGTTTTAGAATTATGTATAGGTGATTTGTGACTCATTTTCCCTATGGAAAACTGTTGAACCAAAAATCTTTTTGATGAATGTTTTAATGATAACAAACCTTATAGAATAAACACTAAGTTTTATGAATGGTGATCTACTGATGTTTGCACTTAAGTCTTTTCAGAGAAGTAGACAAGAAATAAATCTCTTACAAGTGCATATATATATTCAATGAAAGAATACCAAAACAGTAGCATCACAAGCTCAAAGAAGATATAGAAAAAATATTGTTTGAATCAAATGAGTGTTGATTGAAGATTCAACAAGAAAATTTATTTTATGATCAATTGACTCATCCTCATCACCACATGGTTTTCAACCAAGCCTTAAAAGATTCGAGAAATAAAGGGTTAATATTTGAAAGACACTCAATGAACAAGAAACATTGTGTGGAATCATTGAGAGGAATTATGAGAAGAATTGCATCATCAAACAATTCAATGTTGATTGACCAAGAAGATATTGTCTTCTTATATAGAAGAGAACATTATCAACTTTGATGAAAAGAAGGTTCTCATGATGAAGATGATTATTACACTCGAAATTATTCTCATTACTTCATCGAAATAATTAGAATTAACT